>Ga0114995_10002764_pt1 | contig 12072 bp, 13 predicted proteins | sample ArcticOcean_MG_C_11_FD_87038 | JGI IMG/M metagenome (GOLD analysis project Ga0114995, IMG submission 87038) | Marine microbial communities from western Arctic Ocean - ArcticOcean_MG_CB2_154 | ecosystem: Environmental > Aquatic > Marine > Oceanic | place: Arctic Ocean: Canada Basin | collected... | reverse complement strand
GTGTCTTGCGAGTCAGCTAAGGTGTCTTGCGAGTCACCTTCCGTGTCCCGCTGTGCTTCGTGAACAGCCTCCAAATCCGGCAGGTCGACGCTCTCCTCCGACGCCCCCAGCGTTTCGTTTGACGCGCGCGCGCTTCCCGCGGATCGCGGGCGACTCGCGGCGTTTTTTTCTTGAGTAACGAACCCAGACCGTCGAGCGTGTTTCCCCGGCGAGTCGTCCCATGTCGGCCTGTCTTGACCTGGCACCGCCTGTTCCGCGGCCAGCGACACGAACAAGTCATCAACTTTCATGTACGCCCCGCCCGAGTAGTCCGCGGAGGAGCGCGCACTGGCTGGGATCCCGGGTTGTTTTTGATTTTTATGCGTTGCTTTTGTATCGCCAAAAGCGAAATCCTCCTCGCCATTCTCCGCGCTCGCCCTTAGGGACCGGGCGTAGTTCTCCCGCATCGTCGCCTCCGCAATTCGTAAGCTCCCCACGGTGACCCGGCCGTCCGGCCCGCGGCGAATCAGCGAAAGCGCCTCTTGCAGATCAGGGTTGTTCACGGACAAACGCGCCAGCTCGTTCGCCGCGATTTCAGCCGAAGTGGAACTGGACAAGTTACGCTCCGCCACACGCACCGCGACCCTGGTTTTGCAATCCACGCCGCCGCCGCGCGCGAGCCTGCGGGTCCGCGCCTCGACCACCGCGTTGACTCTGGCGTGCGCGGTGTTGCCATGAACCTTACTTGGTGACGATGACGACACCACAGGCGGCGGGCTGGTGTCGTGCCACCAGAACTTGGACGGGCCGCTGGAAATGTGCGTCTCGTCAGACTCGTTCGTGCGTGACGCGTCCCCGGTTCGCCAGCGCGCGATGCGCGACGCGAGCTCGGACGGAGCGCGCGACATCGCCGTCACGGAGGGCTCACTGTCGCCAAACCCGAGGGCAACCCCAGTCGGTGCCACGAGTGCGGTGGGGTGTGGTGACGCACCTGGGACCTGCCGACAAACGGCAAAATGGGCCGAAGCAGCTGCGAAGGTCAACTTCAAATCTGGGGATTGCCAAATTCACGAAGGCGATTCGTTTTTCAAAAATCAGTTTCGCGCGCGCGAGACAACAAAGAAAAGACGAGACATCACTGACAGTGCAGGTAAGATATCACGTGAGGTATGCATGAAAACAACAAAGTAAATGTAAAAGTGCAAATGCTCATCACAAACGCGTACTTCGCGGGACAAAAACGTTCCCAATCTTTTGCGCTAATCTCCAACAAAAGTTCAAGTCTTCCACTCTCTCGGCTCAAATCTGAAATTTCCTTAAAACATCCCCCCCGGCATGTGGAACTCTCCCGCGAAGGTTTCCACCTCTTCCCTCAACACCGCGATGTCAGGTCGCGCGTTATCATCCAGGTACGCGTTGAAGTCCTTCAGTTTCGGACCGGTCGCCGCGGCTGTGATTGTAAAAAGAAAGTGTCAGTCTTGTATGGGCAAACAGTGTGTCAGGATTTGGGAAAGGCCCAATACGTACCTTTGCACTCGATCGCGATCTCCACGCCTTTGTGAATCAAATCGGCTACTCGCACGAAATCCTCCTCAAGCATCCCGCGCGTGGTCATCGCGGGCGTGCCGATTCGAATCCCCCCGGGAATCAGCGCGCTGGTGTCGCCCGGTACTGAGTTCTTGTTCAGGGTGATGTGCGCCAAATCGAGGATCTTCTCAACCCTCGCGCCGTCGATGCCCTTCGGCCTCAAGTCGCAAAGAATCAAGTGGTTATCGGTACCACCAGACACGAGCTCGTACCCGTGCTCCTGCAGCCGCCCCGCCATCGCCGCGCAGTTCGCCACGACTTGTTTCTGGTACTCCACGAACTCGGGGGTCATGGCTTGCTTCAGGGCGACGGCCAGGGCGCCGATGGTGTGGTTGTGAGGCCCGCCCTGCAGCCCGGGAAAAACCGCGCTGTTGATTTGCTGCTCAAACTCTTTCTTGTAAAAGATCATCCCGCCCCTTGGGCCTCGCAGGGATTTGTGAGTGGTGGTGGTTACGACGTCGGACCACGGGAACGGGTCATCCACGATGTTCGCCGCGACCAAACCGGAAATGTGCGCCATGTCGGACATTAAGTACGCGCCGCACTTGTCGCAGATCTCGCGCATGCGCTTGTAGTCGTAGTTCCGCGGGTACGCGCTCGCGCCTGCGATGATCAGTTTCGGGCGGTACAGCATAGCGTTCGCTTCCAGGGCGTCGTAATCGATGGTCCCTTTGCTTTCGTCAAGGCGGTAGGGCAGGGATTCAAAGAAAATGGACGTCGCGCTGATTTTCTTTTTCGGGGTGTAAAACCCGTGCGTCAGGTGCCCGCCGTGGGGAAGGTCCTGATTGAGAAAGAAAAAGTGGTTAACGTCTTGTATGGGCAAGCAGGGAGGCGGAATGTGTTGGGTGGGAAATGCTTACCAAGCCCATGATCCTGTCGTGCGGGTTGAGCAACGCGGTGTACACGGCGAAGTTCGCGGGTGACCCGGAAAGGGCCTGGACGTTGACTCCCCACTCGTCATCCTTCAAACGGAACGCCTCAAGCGCCCGCGACTGGCACAAACGCTCGGTTTGGTCGATGAACTCGTTCCCGCCGTAGTACCGCTTGCCCGGTAAACCTTCCGAGTACTTGCTCGTCAAACAGCTTCCGTTGACTGCGATAGGTAAAACAAAGTGTCAGTCCAGTGTGGGCAAACGTGGAGGCGGGACTTGGGAAATAAATACGCACCTTCCATCACGGCGCGGCTGGTGAAGTTCTCACTGGCGATGAGCTCCAACCCGAGGCGCTGCCGGGTCTTCTCGGAGTTGATGATGCGGTACATCTGGTTTATAAGGGTTTTGGGGGGTGGGAAGTGGGAGTGGGAAAGGCGTCAGCTCTCGGTGGCGAATGACCTTTCGAAAAAAAAGAGCCTGCTTGTGAGAATTTCACGCAAATTTTGTGCAAATTCGCGTTGTTTGGGGTGCCCAAGGGTTGCGGGAAAATGCGACGACAAGGCGGCAACCCTCGTGGTTGGGGCCCGCGGGTTCGTGTCACGCGACAAGTTCGTGCGGGTATTTGGGAAAAAAAAACCCGACGTACCTCGGGGTCCAGTTCCTCCACGCATAAATCCGCGAACGGGGCGTTGCGCAAGGCGCTGCCGGGCTCGGCGACCGCCTTCAAGGGCTCGGGACCTGTTTTTGAAAAAGCGAGATGGCGAACGTCAGAAAAGAATTTGGAAAGTGCGAGATGCGAGATGGCCGCGGGTGCCAGTGTCATGCCGGTGTTTCTCGGTGCGTCAAGAGGCCGACGAGGTCATCACCGAGGTCACTACCGATCAAGCAAACGTTACGTGACGTGATGATCCAGAACAAACCGCGTCTTCCCTCGCGTCTTCCTTCCGCGATGCCATGCCGGCTAAAATATCAAGGCAGCACGTACCTTTCTTCTTGTCCGCGGCGCGAACCACGAAGGGTCGGCGCGAAACGGGGCGCGCGGCGGCGGCGGCGCACATTTTGGCGGCGCCGGGCGCGACGCGCGCCTTCGCGGAGAGGAACGCGGAGGAGTGGGTGAGCGCGGACATCGTCGTCGGCGTGTGCGTGTTGTGACGAGGGGTACGGGAGGGAGTTTTCATTTTAAGCGGCGCGCGACGTGTTCTTTTTTGTGTCCCAAATTGTAAATTCTGGAGACTGTTTGCAGGTGGAAAGAGTGAAAATTTCCTTGAAAAAAGTCGACCGACGTGGCATTTCACGAAAGAAAACCGGTTGGCCGAAACGTTTTCAAAATCACTTTTCCAGGCGCACGTATGGGTTTCATCGCCCTCTCCATCGGCGGGGCGTTCCCTCCCCGCGGTTCCGGCGACGGCAAGCGCGGGGCGACTGACTTCCGACGCAACAGCAAGGGCGGTTCCGTTTCGTTCAAAGGGTCTTCTGCGGCTCCCTCAAAAAACGCCTCCCAAGCCCCCGCCATTCTCAAAGCCGCGTACACCTGCGCCGGCCTCGGGGTGGTTGGCGATTTGCTGGCGCAGACCATCACCAAGCGAGGCGCACGGAAGGCCTCTTGTGCGGTTGCAGCGGTTGCGGTGGGTGACCAAAAAAGAGGCAAGGGAAGCAAACAACCCAAACCCACCGCCGCTGCTTCCGTGGAACAGGCGTACGACTTCATAAGAACCGCGCGACAGATGGCGTACAACGGTTTGTTCTACGGCCCGGCGCAGTTCTTCTGGTACGCCGGCCTGGCCAAGAGCTTCCCCACCGCGGTCGGCGCGGCGCTCACCGCGAACCTGCCCCCGTTCGCGATGAAGGTGTTCCTGAACCAAGCCGTGCTAGGACCGGTCGTCGTATCGACGTTCTTCCTTTGGACCATGACCTTGCAAGGCAAAGCGGGCGAGTACCAAACGAAGATGAAAAAAGACGCGCTCCCCGCGCTGCGACGCGGGTGGGCGTTTTGGATACCGGTACGGAACTTTCCCATGTTCCACACGCGGCGCCTGCCTGTTTACTGCACTGTATGGAGTACAGCGTACCCTTGCCAATCCCGGATATACACATGGCCCGACCGACTGACACTTTTTCTTTCTCAATCAGGCCGCGAGCATTAACTTCGCCCTAGTGCCGCTCCCGGCGCAAGTCACGTACATGTCCGCGTGCTCTATTGTGTGGAACTACATCTTGTCCACCGCGGCGGCTTCGGGGGACGCGAGCAAAGCCCACGATGTGGTGGTGGCGAGTGCGAAAGGAGGGAAGAAGCGGTAGGAGGATGGAAGTGTTGAAGGGTTTGGGACGTCAATCAATCATTGATGCAGTGAGAACACGAGATGAGCTGAGAGATGAGGATGAGTTTGTGGAATGACCTTTATAGAATGACAAGACCGGGCCTGGGACGCGTGCCTTTTCCCAAACACCAACACCGCCTCACCAAACACACCTCACATCAACACATCTCGGAAACGTTTACCCTCCGCTGATCGGCGGAATCACCGCGACTTCGTCCCGCTCACGCAGCGCCGTGGTTTCCACGCAGTACTCCTGGTTCACCGCGAGCACCGCGCTTCGAAGCACGGTTTCGAGCCCGGGGTGCTGTTTCACAAGCGCGACACGCAACTCGTCGGTATCCACCACGTCGAAGGTCTCCTCCACGAGACCGCCAGTCGCTTCGCGCGCGCGCGCGAAGTACAAAACAGTCACCGCGGGCATCGCGAGCGGGACGAGTCTGACGACGAGATGGAGGGAGGGATGGATTTCTCCCGAAAAGAAGTTGTGCTTCCTTCTTCTTCACTTTTGAAAAAAATATCGAGTTAACATTGTAGATCTCCGGCCCCGGCTCGACACAACCGCGGGCGGTTGCCGATGCCGTGCGAGTCCGCGCTTTAGGGTTTGTTTGGAAAAGACTGCCCGCGACGCGCCATGGTGGCCGAGAAACGGTGCCCTCATGGCAAGCGGAAAGACACCTGCGGGGCGTGCAACCCGTGCCCCCACGGCAAGCTGAAACAGAGCTGCACGACGTGCAATCCGTGACCTCATGGCAAGCTGAAACAAGGCTGCGTGGCGTGCAACCCGTGCCCGCACGGCAAGCTGAAGCGCAGCTGCGTTTTCTGCAGCTGCTGCGTTCACGGCAGGCGGAAAGACAGCTGTGCGGCGTGCTACCCGTGCCCCCACGGCAAGCTGAAACGCAGCTGCGCGGCGTAAAATCCGTGCCCCCACGGCAAACTGAAACAAGGCTGCGTGGTTTGCAAGGGTTGCCCTCACGGCAAGCTGAAAAACAAGTGTGAGGAGTGCAACGGGTGCCCCCACGGGAAACCGAAAGTCCACTGCAGTGTGTGCACCCCGTGCCCTCACGGTAAGCGGAAAGACAGCTGCGCGGACTGCACCCCATGCCCCCACGGCAAGCTGAAACGGAAGTGCGCGGAGTGCACCCCCTGTCCCCACGGCAAGCTGAAATTCAGGTGCGCGGAATGCAGTCCTTGCCCACACGGCAAGGTGAAGAACAACTGCATGGAGTGCTACCCGTGCCCCCATGGCAAGCTGAAATACATTTGCGCGGTGTGCACCCCGTGCCCTCACGGCAAGGTGAAAAACAAGTGCGGGGAGTGCAACGGGTGCCCTCACGGGAAGCTGAAACACCTTTGCACAGAGTGCACCCCTTGTCCTCACGGCAAGCTGAGGGGCAGCTGCGCGGAGTGCACTCCGTGCCCTCACGGGAAGGTGAAAAGAAACTGCGTGGCGTGCAAGGCGCAACGCGCGGACGAATAGGCGATTTTTCTTACGAACATCGAGCTAACAAGTGCGGCTAGATCCAGTACAGTAGCCTTTAAACAGTTCGCGAACGAATAGGCGATAAATTGTAGTAGTGACTCCTGAAATTTGCAAGTGTTCACCTACCCACCGCGGGTACCAAACACCACGGTTCGAACTCCTGTCTCTACACCTCGTTCGCGACGGCCTGGTTCGAACTCGGTACCTCTCTCTCGCGTCCGGTTTCGTCCCCCGTGTGGGTATTTAGTCGGACAGACGCAATCGCGCCGGCGTTTTTTTCGGGAAATAATTTGTTTCCCAAAAACTTGCAAAACAAAACGCACACGAAGGAAATCTGAGATGAATAAAAGAAAGTGTCAGTCGTGTATGGGCAAACAGTGTTGGGATTTGGGAAATAGAATACGTACCGGAACCATCACTACGGCGGTGACCACGGCAACGAACAGCGACCGAACCGGGTGGCCACGCCAGTCCGTAATGCCATACACGAAGTGCTCGCCGTCGTTGTTCGAGGCGTTCGGTATGACTAGTGTGTACAGGATGTTGAACAAAAGGTAGGTTACGAGGAACGCGTACGTAAAAAGGGCGTCCAGTAAACTGTTGTTGCGCACGAAAAGAAACGTTGTGTGATGAACATGGAAGGAAGGTAAAAAGAAAAAGTGTCAGTCTTTCGTAATGTTCGTAACTTGCATGAGCAAACAGTCTACTTGTGATGTGTGTTGTAAACAGTAAACAGTCAAAGAGGGGCCGTAAACGCCGTGCCTGGATTTGGGAAAGCCCCAAGACTGTTTACTCATACGTACTTGTTGATCGGCACGCGCGCGGTACCGCAAAGATCCGCCGCCTGATTGAAACAAAATAAATGTCAGTCTGGTATGGGCAATCAGTCGGAGGAATGTGGTTATTGGGAAATACTTGCCATCATTGCGCACAGCCCGCCGTGCGCCACGACCATGGACGCTTTGGCCGTGTCTGACGGGTCAAACAAGAACGCCCAGTACATGATGGTGATTAGGAACTGACACACGGGGGCGGCGGCTTTCGTGAGCCACAGGATTTTGGCGCGCATCGGGATCGGTGATGATGACGGGATTGATTGCGTCGTCGTGGTGGTGGTTTGTGGAGTTGGAAAGTCCTCGTGGTTGTCCACGTCCTCCCGTACCGCCCGGACGAAACAGGCACAGAAACTCACCGCGTACACACCGGTTAGCAACCCGGTCCAGTTCGTGAGGAAAATCAGGTAGTACGGCGTGCCGTCGGAACTTATCAAGTTCTCCAGGAGCACGAACACCACGAAGACCACGATCACGAAGGTGGAAACAAGGCGCGTCCGTCATGCTTTGGGTTTCTCATCGCCAACCGCCGGACATTTCGTCACGATGGTTCGCCACCGGGACCGTTCCTCGACCCATCGGTTTCGCGTCTGCGACAAGCTACACGCACATCGTCCATGCGTCATGTTCGCCTCACAACACCACACTGCCCTGCTGCCCAGCGATCAATGACGACATGCGAAATAGTTTCACGTTTTGTCGACAGTCTGCACGTGTTTCGTGGGCACTGTCTTTCCCCGGGTCACTCCGCAATGCGCGCGGGGCCGGCCGTTTTGTCCGCGCGCTTCGCGGGGACCCCTGGTGTGCGTTCGCGACTCTGTTCGAACGCGGGAAGGAGAGTACGGCGGGCAAAAGTGTCACAACCACGGACCACTCCCCACGCGCAGTGGGAACCCGAGGATGACGTGGATGTTACTCCATTTTCTCCAATTCCAACCCTCTCCCCCGCTTTGCGCGACACCGTGAGCGCGTTTTACGACCGCGCCGTCGTACGAGCGCTGGCCGACCAATTCGTGCCTTACGAAAACGCGTCCGGCATAATCAACCTCGCCGAGTGCGCCACCAGTGACGGGTGGTCTCCTGTTCATGCCTCTGCGGATGAACCCGACTTGACCAAACAGGAGTTGGTGGACGCGGCGGTGGCCGAGCTCGGCGGGCTTTTCGGCGCGAGCGGCGTGGAGTCCTGTGCCGCGCTGGTCCTGGGTCGCGTGGCGCCAGGGCTTGGCGACATACCAAGCTTCGGGGATAAAACAGGGGAGAGCGACGTTAGGGACCGCGACTTTGGGGATAGCGTCGGGGATAGCGGGGATAGCAACATAGGGGACATCGGGGATAGCGCTGCGCGCAACGGCGGTTTCGGGGACACGACCGGCGGCGGGTTCGTGTGGTGCAAGCTGTCGGTGTTCATGGGCACGGATGACTGGTTTGGCGAAGCCGAGCTTCACGAGTCTTTACTGGAAACCTACGGCCTCCTTTTAGTGCCCGGGATGCTTCGCGGTGCGCACGAACCGGGGTGGTTTCTGTTGTGTGTCGCTGGAAGGGACGAAGAAACGCTGCTCACCGGGGTGGACCGGCTGCGCATGCAGCTCATGCAGCGCAAGTTTCTGCACGGGCGATGGTAGGACTACTACGGGAAGTAAGTTTTTAGAGTATTCATTGCCTCACTAGTTAGCTCGATGTTCGTAAGAAAAAAGAAGAAGAGTCATTGCCTGTAGTGTGACACGCGCGGGACGGGAAACGCGAAGGGCGGTCACCAGGGTAACTAAGAAGACGCGTATTTTACCCACCCGACTATCACGAGTATTACAACTAAGTATAGGCTAATTAGTACTGTCACCGGCGATACCCAAAAACACTCTACTCATCACCGGCTCCCGTACGTGTTCCTTCCCTTTTCCGGGGACACGAGCGGGGTCGTGACGCGACTGGCCGGGGTCGCGGGCGCCGTGCCGTTTTCGTCCTCCCCCCCCGACCCGACGACGCAGTAAAAAACCTGGCACGATAAAAGCCGAAAGTGTCAGTCGGTCGTGATGTGTGTACGTAAACAGTCAGGGCAGAGGGAATAACCGTCCCTTCGCAGGACGAGTATGGGCAATCAGCCGTCTCTTAATGTGGTGATTGGGAAATACGCACCTCCACCGCCAGGAAAAACACGCACAGCGCGAAACACGCGAAGCTGGCTATTTTCAAAATCGAGGTCAGGTCGTGGCCGAAGACTTTTATGCGGGCGGGGGTGAGGATTCCGCCCCCGTTTGGCAGCACAACGACGTTGTCGGGCATTAAATACACGTCGTCGCCCCGTTTCTCGCTCCACTTTTTGTTCGAACCCTCCGCGCGATCTCGGCCGTCCGTCAGCGGGTAGTTCTGCTCGCTGAAAAAACCGCACACGCCGTAGTTGCTGTCCTTCGCGAAACTCATCTCGAGCCGCGCGTACCCGTTCTCACCCCAGTCCTGGCCGTACGAGTTCTTGACGAGCCAGAACGGCTTTCCCGTCTCGTCGTCAACCCCCCACCCCACCACCACCGCGGCGTGGTTAATCGCGCTTATTTGGTCGTCGCTCGCGGGCGGGCAGTCGCTCATCTTGCGATGGGGAAAACAAAGTGTCAGTCCTGTGTTTGGCATGTATTGGACGTGTATTGGACGATGTGTGGACAACAGGGAGGGGTAATCGGTATGTGTATTGGACGATGTATAGACAACAGTCACCGGCCATCGGTCTGAACAGTCACAGGCGCGTTAGAGGTAAAACAGCGTGTTTCCCGGATTTGGGAAAGCCTTACACGCGTACCTGCACCAAACCGCCGCCGTACAGCTGTAACGGCTTGACGTTCATACCGACCGCCACGGGCTGTTGCGTCAGCGCCCTCAACATGGCGTGAATGGTTTCCTCGCCTCGCAGGGGGGGAATCTCGCAGAAGCCGTCGATGATGACGCCCGGCGATTGTTTTTGGCCATCTTCGCGTTCGCCCAAACCCGCGGCGCACTCGCCCCCGGTCGTGGGGTACTCCTCCGCGGACAACAAACCCCGCGGTTGCGTTTGGATCCACGCGTACGCGGTGGCCATGTTCCCCGTGTTGCACCCGGAATCAAGCTCGTCGCACGATAGCAGGTAGTACGGCGACGGCGACGGCCGGTGGCCGGTCCCGATGAGTTTGGAATCCGCGATGACCTGCACCGTGGAGTACGCCCAGCACCCTGAGCAGGCGCCTGAGATAAATAAAAGAAAGTGTCAGTCTTGTATGGGCAAACAGTTTTGGGATTTGGGAAATACAACACGTACCTTGGCTGTATAGCGGGCCGATGTCCATCTTGCTGCGCCAGTCAAAAACATCGGGCAGGTCGAAGTCACGAGGTAACACCGTCTGCATCGTTCCAAGCGCCGAGGCGTAGTCAAGGACGGACTGTTTCACCGCGTCCGCGGCTTCGGAGTCGGCGTCGCGGTTGGACAAATCCATTAACGTCACTTTCGCCGTTTCGTCTTCCCGCCGCGACTCCAACTCAAACGCCGCCGCCGCTTGGTTCGCCAAATCCTCCTCCTCCGCCAAAAGCGCAGCCTCCGCGGCGACCAAACCAAGCGTGGCTTCGCGGTCGTCTTCTTGGTCATTTTGATTCGCCGCTAATTCTTTTTGACTCGCCAACAACTCGTCGTCTTCCGCGTCTTCCGCGTCCCCCAAACTCGCCAACCCGGTGGCCCGGCCCAGCCGCGCGTCCGCCGCCGCCGCTCTTCGGCTCGCGTATCGCGCCTCGCGTCGAGCCGCGACGAGCGCTTTTCTTGGGAGCGAAACGGAAATATCGGACAAAGCATCCCCGGCGGGAATCGATCCAAGGTCCTCACTCTCCGAAGTCTTCCCTTGGTCCGGACTTCCCCCAGCAGTCTGTTTTCCCCCCACCGCCCCTCGCGCGTCGTACGTCGCGTGGTTCGCCGCGAACTCGTTTTCCGTGAGGTCCGCGAATCGCGTTACTATTTTTTTCATCCCGCCGCTCGTGCGCTTCGCGTTGTGCGTTTCGACGTGCCGAATGTTACGAAGCAGTAAAATTTCTCTCCGGTAGCTCTCTTCGCACGGAAAGTTGTGTGGGTCGTTACCGCAGTACGACGTGCGTTTCCCGAAGCGGTCGACGAACTCGGTGAACGGGATGGAGTGCGGTTTACTCGTCGCGAAGCGCGTTTTCGCCGCGTTTTGCACGGCGCGCGAAACAGTGTTGGCGCAGTCAAACACCCTCCCTCCATCCACAAGTAACGATTCCGAAGCGCCTGCATTACCGTTAGTCCGCGCAACACCACTAACCGGGCCTCCCGCGCCCAGTTTCGCCACGCGCGTGGTGACGCCGCCCACGCCGTTGGTTGTTCTCAAAGGCGCGTCACCTTTTGATACGTATGTCACGTCTGTTTTAACCCTGTGTTCGTGTTCGTTCAAATCTCTCGGCGCCACCAGGCCATTGCCGTGTACGCTCATACCGAGTACATCGCCCGCCCCTCGTAGCGCTTCGTCCGCCCCAACGTTTTTCGCCCCGTGGTGGTTCTGAAACTCCTCAGGCGTGAGATCCGCGAATCGCGTGACGCCGAGTCGCATGCCTCCGCCATCTTTTTGTCGCGCCTCGTTGTGCGCCTCGATCTCCACTAGGTTATTTAAGAAAATTTGCTCACGAATTGTGGACTCTTCGCACGGCGGTGCCTGGTTCGGGCAGTACACCTCATTCTTTGCGAACTTCTGCATGAACTCATTGAACGCGCGCGAGTGCTGTAGAGGCAGTTTCTCGGAGTTGTCGATTGATTCGTGCACCGTCTTTGCTTGCAGTTGCGCTTTGACCGTCGGCACGTTGACCGTCGGCAGCTCGGTGACGATCCCGGAACCCGCGAAGAGTCGAGGTAGACGCAACCGCGCGCTCGCGCTCACCGGGGAAGACAAACTCACAAGCACCACCGCGGCCAGCCCAAACGCGAGCCTCGAGGTGGCAACAAAGCCACGACGCCCGCATCGTGACCGCGAACCCGCGTGTCTCTC
>Ga0114995_10002756_pt1 | contig 12078 bp, 9 predicted proteins | sample ArcticOcean_MG_C_11_FD_87038 | JGI IMG/M metagenome (GOLD analysis project Ga0114995, IMG submission 87038) | Marine microbial communities from western Arctic Ocean - ArcticOcean_MG_CB2_154 | ecosystem: Environmental > Aquatic > Marine > Oceanic | place: Arctic Ocean: Canada Basin | collected... | reverse complement strand
TCCTTGCCCATGCAGCAGGTTAAACTGCTGATACAGCAAGTTGCACAATCTAATGCTTCTGTACTCATACTAGGAGAGTCTGGCACGGGTAAAGATCTCGTTGCTAAAGCCTTACACAAAGAATCTAGCCGCTGTGAACATGCCTATGTGCCTGTTAACTGCGGAGCTATTCCTGCAGAACTTCTTGAAAGTGAATTATTCGGCCATGAAAAAGGCGCATTTTCGGGTGCCTCTAGTGCTAAAAAAGGGCGCTTTGAGTTAGCCGACAAGGGCACTTTACTGCTTGATGAAATTGGTGAAATGCCCTTAAATATGCAGGTTAAATTGCTGCGGGTATTGCAAGAGCAAGTGATTGATAGGGTTGGCAGCGAGAAGCCACGAGCTATTGATGTTCGTATTATTGCAGCTACTCATCAAAATTTATCTGATAAAGTGACCACGCGAGACTTTCGTGAAGACCTCTATTACCGACTTAACGTCTTCCCTATTCAAATACCTCCATTACGTGATCGTGGTGAAGACATTTCATTGTTGTGGCACTTCTTTGCAAAAGAACTGTGTTTTGGCGATGATGCGCCTGTATCTCTTTCTGTGGCTGCAGCTCATGACCTTATGCAGCGCCAATGGAAGGGCAATTGTCGTGAGTTACGAAATTTAGTAGAGCGCATGAGCATTTTGTACCCAGGTACTGAAATTACCCTGCAAAACCTCCAGCCCGGCGCACCTATGCTGGTATCAGAAATGATAGCGGTTGAGCGGCAGTCAGAATTAGCCTTGCATCCACAAACGGCTGTGGCCTCACCGATGCCTGCATCCGTGGGGTTAGAAGAAAATGTGCCTCCACGTTTATTTGAACCTCTTGCTGTAGACGAGCAGCCTTCTAATACCTATGAACTAGCGGATATGTTGGTGTCTGGCATAGACATTAGTCAAGGGTGTGACCTTAAACAGCAGTTAATTGCTGTGGAAACACAGCTCATCCAAAAAGCACTTGATGCAACCTCTGGTAATGTGAGCAAAGCTTCGCAGCTGCTAAGTGTCAGGCGTACGACATTGATCGAAAAAATCAAGAAATACCAGCTACAAGAAGCTAGTTAATATTGACGGAATGTCGTCTATTTCTTTTCACCCCTTCCTTTTATTTATAAAAATCATTTAAAAACAACAAGTTAGTCTTTATAAATTTTATGGCACTATAATTGCATTTAATTTTGTGAGTAGTTTATTTAGCCCTTTGGCAAATCACAAACGGAATCAATGATGGTCAACACCAACGCAACAGTCGCATTATTGGACAGCCAAGACACTGGCTTAGATATGCTTGCCGAAATGGCAAACGGTGCCGGTATATCGGCGCTGCCTGCTCATGACTTGCATGAGTTGGCAGTGTTGTTGAGCCGTAGTCAGAGTGATTTGTTAGTAATTAATGCCACCAGTTTACAAGTGCCACTCGCTGCAGTATTTAAGCAATTGGCAGATTCTCTACACCGTGCCAGTGTGTTGGTATTGGTGGAAGCAAACGATGTGGCTACAGCTATAGACGCAATGGCTTTAGGCGCTAAGAACGTGTTAACACTACCTATTGAACCTGGTCGCTTTAAGCGCTATTTAAGCCAGCTGTTAGAGCGTCGCCCTAATGGCTTTATTTGCCGAGACATTCGTAGTCAGCAGCTTTTAGCGCTGTCTGAACGGGTTGCACAAACCGATGTTACCGTTCTTATTGGTGGCGAGTCTGGTGCGGGTAAAGAAGTATTAGCTAAGCACATTCACCAAGCATCACCTCGATCAAAAAACGAATTTGTGGCAGTTAACTGCGCATCAATTCCAGAAACCATGTTAGAAGATATGCTTTTTGGCCACGAAAAAGGCTCTTTTACTGGGGCTCATCAGCGTTATTTAGGTTTGTTTGAACAAGCACAAGGTGGTACTTTATTTTTGGATGAAGTGGGCGAGCTGCCCTTTTCCTTACAGGCCAAGTTATTACGAGTAGTGCAAGAAAAGGAACTTAAGCGTTTAGGTGGCACCGAAGTCATTAAGTTAGATACCCGTATTATTGCGGCCACTAACCGCAACCTACAAAAAGAAGTAGTAGAGAAGCGCTTTAGAGAAGATCTTTATTACCGTTTAAATGTATTTCCCCTTAAGTTGTTGCCTCTTAGAGAGCGAGCACAGGACATTTTACCTATAGCTCAATTTTTGCTACAGCGTCACCGTGGAACTATGGGTGCGTTGGCGGTTAATGCTCAGTTTGATAAAGCGGCCTTGAGTTTTTTACAAACTTACTCATGGCCTGGCAACGTGCGCGAACTAGAAAACGTGGTTCAGCGCGCCTTGGTACTGGCAGTTGGAGGCTACATTGGGCTAGAACATCTGTTAGTAGATGGAGGTCTTGATGACTTTATGGAACAGATACCTAACCTTGGACTAGTGCAAAATGTGAGTTCATTGCCTCAAGCCATGGATCAACAAGTGCAGCACGAGGATTACCAAACATACCAAGCTACGGGTACTGATGGTGCCTTTGTTGGACAAGATACACAAAATCGAGGTTTGTCTGAAGTAGCTAGAGACAGCGAACAAAAGATGATTATTAATACCCTTGATCGCCTTAATGGCAGCCGCAAAGATACTGCTTTGGAATTAGGTATTAGCCCTCGAACCTTACGTTATAAGCTGGCCAAGATGAAAGATCTTGGTATGGCCGTCCCTAGCTAAAGAGTAAAATAATATGAATGTAAATAACGCAAACTCAATGCAGGGCATGATCAACCAGATGCGTATCATGGCCAGCCAATCACAGACTCAGTCGCCAGGTATTGGTGGTGCAAACCCAGCCGAAGGTGCTTCGAGCTTTGGCGATGCATTATCTTCTAGCATTAAATCTGTTAATGAAACTCAAATGACCTCAAAGGCAATGGCCGAGGCTTACGACCGTGGCGCAGATATCCCTTTAGCAGACGTGATGTTAAGTATGCAAAAATCGTCTATGGCTTATCAAGCCACTTTGCAGGTGAGAAACAAAGTGTTGTCTGCTTATCAAGACATTATGAAGATGCCAGTTTAACTTCTCAATAATAACAATACCCATAACGATACAGTTTTAGGATTCCCCCATGGCACAGACAGATATGAATCAAGCAGCATTACCAGCAGGTGTAGCTAATCCTGGGAGATCTGTACCGCAAGGTATATGGGCTGAGTTTTTAGCGCAGCCTGCGGTACGTCGTACCTTGCCCTTAGCAGTTACTGTATTTGCATTGTTGGTTATGGTGATGGTGTACATGTCGCTAAATAAGGGCAGTTACCGGCCATTATTTCCAGGTATGAGTGGTGTAGATCAAGCTGCTGCCTTTGAAAGCTTACAAAAAGCGGGCATGACGGTAGAAATTGATGCTGCAACCGGCTCCGTGAGTGTGCCTAACGAGCTGTATCATCAGGCCAAAATGGTTCTAGCCAGCCAAGGTATTCCTGCTACGTCTACCGACGGATTTGCCATGATCCGTGACCAGCAGTCTATGGGTACCAGCCAATTTATAGAACAAAAGCGTTACCAGTTAGCTATTGAAGAAGAATTAGCCCATTCAATCAGTAGCATTCAAACAGTGCAGTCAGCCCGAGTGCATCTTGCAGTACCTAAGCAATCTGTATTTGTGCGTGATCGTGTTGAACCTACTGCGTCGGTGATATTAAATGTGGCCCAAGGGCGTCGATTGTCTGAAGCTCAGGCTCAGGCTGTGATGCATATGGTGGCTTCTAGCGTGCCTTATTTAGAGCCTCAAAATGTTTCGGTTGTGGATCAGTTTGGTAATTTATTGGCCAATGATCAAGATTCAAGCGGTTTAGGTATGAGTGATAAGCAACTAAGCTATCGCAATAAGTTGGAAAAAATGTACCAGCAGCGTATTCAGTCATTGTTAAGCCCTCTGGTAGGTGCCAATAAGTTGCGTGCAGAAGTAAATGCCGATATGGACTTTACCGTGCAGGAAATGACGCAAGAGAACTTTAACCCGGATACTATTTCAATCCGCAGTGAGCAACTTACGCAAGGTGCCAGTGGTAACAGTGGTGTTTCTGGTGAAGGCGTGCCTGGCGCGCTTTCAAATGAGCCCCCTGCAGACCCTGTTATGAAAGAAAATCAGCCTGAAACCCTCATGGTGAAAGGAGGTGGTTTAACCAACGGCGGGTCGTCTGGGGCACTTAATCGCACGCGTAATTACGAAATTGACCGTACTATTCAGCACACAAAGCTTGCCACAGGAGAGCTAACTCGTTTAAGTATTTCAGTCGTTCTTGATGAGCCTTTAATCACTAACGATGAAGGTGAACAGGTACGTCAAATACTAACGGCAGAAGAGATACAGCGCTTTCAAAGCTTAATTAAAACTGCTGTAGGTTTTAATGAGCAACGTGGCGACAATGTTACGGTGATGAGTATGGCTTTTCAGGTAGAGGCAGAAATTCCTGCAACGCCAATGTGGGAGCAAACGTGGTTACAGAATTTGGTACGTCAAATATTAATAGCGTTACTAGCCTTGGTGTTCATTTTGGTAGTGCTTAGGCCAGCCATTAAAAAGCTAGTGAGTGCTGAGTTGGTGGTTCAATCGGATGCCCTAGGTGTCGAGTTAGGGCCTGATGGAAAGCCTGTTGGTGGCGCAGTTGTACAAGAAGAAATGGTTGAGGGTGAGACCTTAGAAGAGATGAAGGCAAGAATGCGGCCTAAGAAGTCTTCTATATCTATGGATATGTTGGATACAGCCAATAGTTATGATGATAAAGTAGCGTTAATGCGCATGTTAGTTACAGAAGATTCTAAGCGCGTTGCTGGTGTAATGAGTAATTGGGTAAAACAAGACCTTTAAGGTGTTCTAGTAGCAAGGCAATACAGAGTTTAGAAACGAGAAACCGCTATGGCTGATAAAAAACAAAACAAAGAACCGAGCATCGACCTTAAGGACGAAGACGAGTTTCAAATGCTCACCAAAACCCAAAAGACCGCCATTATTATGATGGTATTGGGAGAAGAAGAAGCGTCGGATGTCATTAGTCACCTGCCACCACGAGAAGTACAGCACTTAGGTGCTGCTATGGTGTCAGTGTCGAACGTTTCGCAAGGCGCGGTAGATATGGTATTGGACGAGTTTGTTGGGAGTATGAAAAAACAAACTAACTTGTCTATGGGTACCAGTGATTATGTGCATCGTGTACTCACCAAAGCTTTGGGTGAAGATAAAGCTGCTAGTGTACTTAATCGCATCATTCCTACACGGGCAAGCCGCGGTTTAGATATTCTTAACTGGATGGATGCCCGATCTATTGCCGAGATGGTTAGTGGCGAACACCCGCAAATAATTTCTATCATTGTTTCTTTCTTAGAACATCAGTTAGCTGCTGATGTGCTGCACTTTTTACCACAAGAATTACGCCCAGAAATCATTATGCGAGTGGCGCAGCTAGAGACTATCCAACCAGAAGCTTTAGAAGAACTTGAAGTTATCATGAAGAAGCAGTTCTCCAGTAACTCCTCAGTTAAATCGTCTAATGTGGGTGGTGTATCTCAAGCTGCCAAAATTATGAACTTCACTAAATCTGACATGGAAACCCAGATCATGGGTAGCCTAATGGAACGTGATGAAGACCTCACAGACCGTATTCAAGATAATATGTTTGTATTTGATAACCTTGAGGGCGTTGATGCTCGTAGTCTTCAGGTGATTATTCGTAATATAGAATCGGATGTATTGATGGTGGCCTTGAAGGGTGCCGATGATCTGGTTAAAGATAAATTTCTGGAAAATATGTCTAAGCGTGCTGGTGAGCTATTCCTTGACGACATGGAGGCTAAAGGGCCTATGCGTATTAGTGAAGTGGAAGCAGCTCAAAAAGACATCCTTCGTACTGCGCGACGTTTGGCTGATGCAGGTGAGATTATGTTAGGCAGCGGAGCTGATTTTGTCTAATCATGTGGTTAAAAAGGGCCTTGCCGACGATTACCTTACATGGGAGACCCCTCTAGCTGGGGCTGGGGTGGATTTTTCACCTTTCTTTTCCCTGACATCTCCTGCGAAAGCCGCGCCAAAAGATAACTTTTCACCTGCTGAAGTGTCTGTGGTGAGCCAGAATCAAGCAAAACATGAAGATTGGCAGGTGTTTAACGCACCCCATGAAGAGGCTGGTTTCAATGCTGCTGTAGAAGATGGCTTTGATGGCGTTTCAGATGAAGATTCACTGCCAGAAGTGAATTCTGGGCACGCAGAAGGTTATGATGCCGGTTATCAAGAAGGCTACGACAAGGGTTTTTCTTTGGGGCAGTCTGAAGGAGAAGCTAAAGGAGAAGCAGCAGGGATTAAAGCGGGTCAGCAACAAACTCAGGCGCTAGAAGATCAACGCAATAAAGACATGGAAATGGCGTTAGGGTGCTTAACCCAAGTGACTAATGCTTTGTCTGAAGAATTACTACAGCCCATGCAAACTTTGGCTTTACACCTAGCTAAGGAATTAGTGCGTGGTGAGCTAAGTGTGTCCTCACACGCAATTGAACGTTTGATTATGCTGAGTATGGAGCAGCTTCAAATAACCCAGTCAACTATTCAAGTACATATGAATCCTCTTGAGTTCGATCGATTGAAGCAGCATAACGGTTTGCCAGATCAGGTGGTATTACAGCCAAGTAATGATATTTCTATGGGCAGCATTAAAGTAGAGCATGCAGATAGTTGGGTGGAAGATTTAATGGAAGACCGCTTGGCTCAGATTTCTCAGCAAGTTTTTGGCTTTGTAGATGAAAAATTCGTTGAGCCTATGCAAGAGATACCGGTAATTGAGCCAGAGGTTGAGGTTGAGCCAGAGGTTGAGCCAGAGGTTGAGGTTGAGGGAGCGATAGAATCGGAAGACATAAAAGGCCTTTCAGCAGAGCAAGAACAAACCGAAGCTGAAGTGCCTGAGTTTGATGGGCACCCACATGATGAGCTTGCAGTAGGTGGCTCAGAAGAAGCTCTCGATATCGATACTGAATTGACTAATGACCCAGACGAGCATCTTAAAGGCCCTATAGAAGATGATTAGCTTAGCTGATAAGTTGTCTCAAAGCCTTGGGCAGGTGCAGCTTCAGCGCGCACGATCTCAAGGCGTGTTAACGCGGGTGGTTGGCCTAACCCTGGAAGCTACAGGGGTGAATGCACCTGTAGGATCTTACTGCGACATTATTAGCCCGAGTGGGGCAATACTTATGGCAGAGGTTGTGGGGTTTGGCGACGGTAAATTATTATTAATGCCTTTTGGTAGTATTCAAGGCATTGCTGCTGGTTTTAAAGTGAAACCGCAAGTTCAGTCACAAAATACTGCAATGAGCCGGTCTATGCTGGGCCGTGTATTAGATGGTATGGGTCAGCCACTTGATGGTGGGCCAGATATAGTGGCAGAAGAGCATCGTAGTATTTTAGGACAACCTATTAACCCGTTGAAGCGTAGGCCTATTGATCAGGCGCTAGATGTGGGAGTGCGAAGCATTAACGCACTTCTTACGGTAGGTTGTGGTCAGCGATTAGGTTTGATGGCAGGTTCTGGCGTGGGTAAAAGTGTTCTCATGGGTATGATGACGCGCTTTACTCAAGCAGACGTCATTGTTATTGGCCTTATTGGTGAGCGTGGACGAGAGGTACAAGAGTTTGTATTGGATTCCCTAGGAGAGGAGGGCTTGGCCCGTTCCGTTGTTGTAGCGGCCCCTGGAGATACATCCCCGGTAACGCGGTTGCATGCGGCAAGGTTGGCCACCACTATTGCAGAATTCTTTAGAGATCAAGGAAAGTCAGTTTTATTCTTAATGGATTCTATTTCGCGTGTGGCTCAAGCTCAGCGTGAAATTGGCTTGGCTATTGGCGAGCCTCCCACTACTAAAGGCTATCCGCCCTCGGTATTCACTCTAATTCCAAATCTAATGGAGCGAGCAGGCAATGGCCACGAAGATAGCCAAGGTGCCATTACTGCTTTTTATACAGTATTGGCTGAAGGTGATGATCAGCAAGACCCTGTAGTTGATGCCGCTCGATCTGTATTAGACGGACATATAGTATTAAGCCGTGAGCTAGCAAGCTCTGGCCATTACCCAGCCATAGACATAAATCAGTCTATTAGCCGTTTAGCTCCTGCACTACAAGGCTTAGGCCAGAAACAGTCTGGGAAGCAATTGCGCCAGTGGTTAAATAGCTATGCTGAAAATAAAGATTTAATCACTGTGGGTGCTTATCAGGCAGGCAGAAACATTCTTTTAGACCAGGCATTAGATAAAAAGCTAGATATGGACCGATTCTTGCAACAAGGAATGCATGACTCGTGTGATATGGCAACAAGCCTGGATCATTTACAGATCCTTGCTCAACCGCCACAACACGAATTCCAGCAATCGGAAACCCTGCAGGCCATGCCTTAACTACACGTTAATGCTGCGCTGGCAGTGTAAAGTGGAGTAAGATAATGGCTATTAACAAAATTGATCGATTTACTAGTTTGGGAAAGATACAGCATCAACAATACCAGCAGGCCCTCGAAAGTGAGCAGCAGGTTAGGCAAATGATTGACAGTATAGACACCTCTGTAGCGCAGGTACGCCAATATCAAACAGACTATCAAAAAGACTTAGTTACGTTGCAACAAGGCGCTAGCACCACTGAAACGTTGGTACGAACCCGTAAATTTTTACAGCAATTAATGCAAATGGAAGTAGACCAGCTGCGTCAACGACAAGGTTTAGATCAGAGGTTGCAGCAGGCTCAATATGAAACTATGCAGAAGTTACAAATGTCTCGAATGAGTCAAAAACTTACAGAAAAGGCACAGGTAGAACAGTTGGCAGCCAGCAAAGCTGTAGATGAAAAACAAATGGATGCAGTGGCTACACAAATGTATACTCGGCGTTAACTAAGTGCACTGGAGCGATTCTTGCATAGTATTTTGTGACAACAACAAAGAATAGCTGTTTAACTCTATTCTGACGAATAACTGACACTAGTGCAGGCTTATTAATATGGCTCAAATAGATTTGCTAAACTTACTAAAAGCGACCAGCGCCCCTAGCGCAGCTGGCGCTGGAGTTAACTCGACAGCTAAATCTACCGCAGCAACAGGCTTGTTTGAACAGATTTTAAGTGGGCAAACGGGTGATGCCGCTGTTGCCGTACCAGGTGGCAATGCAATGCCAAGCGGCAACAGTTTGCCGGCAAATATTATGTCTATGTTGCATCAGACGCAGTCTTCCCAGCAATTACTAGCTACGTTATCACCACAGCAACAATCTCAAATTGATGACCTGAGTTTTATTACTCAATTACAGCCGGTGGTAGACATGCCGCAGACTCCGGTAGCGACGGCTGTATCTCAATTCACTGACAGCAAGGCCCATTTCTCTGACCAACAGTTACAAGACTTAGCTGTTCAGTTAGGTATAGATCCAGCTGTAGCAAGCTTAGTTCTGCAAAGTACTATCAAGCCAGAGGCTGCTACAGCCTCGCTTAACACTCAATCTGGTATGTTTGCAGGTATGGGTTTTAAGCCTGGCCAAGCTCAGGTAGTTTCTACAAAGAGCGTGCCTGAGATTACGGGAAAATCGTCTATTCAGTCACAAGTTCAGGTTCAGTCACAAGGTCAGGTTCAGTCACAAGGTCAGGTTCAGTCACAAGTTCAGGTTCAGCCACAAGGTCAGGTTCAGCCACAAGGTCAGGTTCAGCCACAAGCTCAGGTTCAGCCACAAGCTCAGGTTCAGCCACAAGCTCAGGTTCAGCCACAAGCTCAGGTTCAGCCACAAGTTCAGGTTCAGTCACAAGTTCAGGTTCAGTCACAAGTTCAGGTTCAGCCACAAGCTCAGGTTCAACCACAAGCTCAGGTTCAGCCACAAGCTCAGGTTCAGCCACAAGGTCAGGTTCAACCACAAGTTCAGCCTCAGCCTATGGCTAGTGTAGACGCGCAAGGGCCAGCTGCTAGGTCTTTAGATTCATTGCCGCTGAGCGATGCAGATGTCATCAAGGTGCGTAGCCCACTTGGTGCCTCAACCTCCAGCGTCACGACGCCAGCTAGTAACCAGACGTCTCCTACTGGAGTACCATCAACTGTTGTATCAGCGCCCCAAGTAGCTACTCAATCTTTTTTACAGCAGCGCCAAGCTCGTGTTGAAAATCAGATGCCTGATAAAAAAACAGCATTAGCAAACACTATTAATAAAGTGGTAACACAAACCAAGGCCCAATTAGTTTCATCTACTGGATCTAGCGCTGCCACTACATACGCCTCCATTACGCTAGCGCCTTCGTTGGTGCAAAAGATAGACCAGCTAACGGGGCTTACATCTACTACCACTAGCCCCTCAAATTCACTGGAACCACAGGCCCTAGGCAGCTATACTGGAGCCAACTTTAAGGCTGCGGCACCGCTGACTAATCTGCCAGCAGCAGTGGGCTCTGCTCCAAGTGTAGAAATGTCTACTATGGATTTAGGGCAGCGCTTTACTAGCCTTATGCAAGGGGATAGCCCTGCTCAGCTAGCGGCCCGCCAAATGCAGGACCAAGTTGGGCAGCAACTTCAACGCATGGTTAAAGAAGGGCGTTGGCAAGCCAATTTATCCCTTAATCCTGCGCGTTTGGGGCAGGTGAGCATTAACTTGGTGATGGAAGATGGCGTGTTACAAACGCAGCTTCTAAGTGGTAACGCAGGTGTGCGTGAGTTATTAGAATCAAGTTTGCCAAGGCTCAGGGAGCAGCTTGAAAGTAGTGGCTTACAGTTGGCAGACGTATCTGTAGGAAGTGATAGCAGAGGCCAGCAACAAACCCGTGGCGAAGAGCCTGATTGGCAGTTGAGTCAAGCGGCGAGAAATACTAACGAAGATCCTGTTTCCATGGCATCGGCAAATAACCGCAGTGGCCATGATGGTGATGTAGATACCTTTGCTTAGTCAGTAAAGACTAAGTGATCCATATTTTAGACATTAAGAGAGAAGGCTAACCATGGCAAAAGAAGAAGAAGTAGAAGTAGAAATAGAAGAGAAGAAGGGTGGTGGTTTAGTTAAAATTTTGTTATTTGTCATCATTGGTATTTTGGCTATTGCTATTAGTATAGGTGCCACTTTATTCCTAACAGGGTTTTTTGATGCCAAGCCGATAGTAGTAGACGAAAATGGTAACGTGATTGCTCAAGAAGCTGCAGCTGGCGCAGAGGTTGATCCCAGTGCCCAACAATCTTTGGCTAAAGTAGCTAAAGAACTGCCAGAAGGCCAAAAATTTGATCAGCTCTATAATGAAATGGAGCGTAAATTCACGGTTAATTTGTTGGGTAGTAAGCAGTTCTGTCAGTTTACGATGGGCTTTATGACGCATTATGACCAACGTGTTGTAGACAACGTGTACAAGCATGAATTGGCACTTCGTTCAGCTATCCTCATGGAAGTGTCTACTTACAATAAAGACCAGTTATCTACTGTTTCTGATAAACAAAAACTGGCCAATAAAATTAAAGAGCGTATGAACCAAGTGTTAATTGGTTATGAAGACTTTGGTGGTATCGAAGAAGTATTCTTTACTGAGTTTGTAATTCAGTAAACTAGGAGTTTTGGTAACATGGGTGACAACGAATTACTCTCAGAAGAAGAAATTTTAGCTTTAGTCGAAATGGGCGAAAGTGATGAGGGTGAAGCCTATAACTTAGACTCGCCAGCAAATAAGTACGACATTGCCAGTGAAGATAGCACTTTAACGTCTCACTTAGGTTCGTTAGATATGATCAACGAACGCTTTGCGCGGTTGTTTCGTATTAGTTTAAAAAACTTATTACGCTATCAGCCCAAAATTGAATATCAGCCAGTAGATGTAGAGCGCTATTCCACCTACATGTCGAGCCTTACTACGCCTATTTCATTAAACGTAGTTAAGATCCCGCCTTTGCGAGGGTCAATGTTAATCATTATTGATCCACAATTGATTTTTAACTCGCTGGATAGCTTTTTTGGTGGTACAGGTTCTCATACGGAAATATCTGGTGTTAGGGATTTTACTCCCACAGAGTACCGTATTATCCAAATGATCTTGCAACATGTGTTTG
>Ga0114995_10002753_pt1 | contig 12086 bp, 11 predicted proteins | sample ArcticOcean_MG_C_11_FD_87038 | JGI IMG/M metagenome (GOLD analysis project Ga0114995, IMG submission 87038) | Marine microbial communities from western Arctic Ocean - ArcticOcean_MG_CB2_154 | ecosystem: Environmental > Aquatic > Marine > Oceanic | place: Arctic Ocean: Canada Basin | collected... | reverse complement strand
TTTTCAACAAAATCATCCGCATCAATATATGAAATTATTTTATTTTTAATTTTTTTTAGCGCTTCATGCCTGGCTTTTGTTGCTCCTTCTTTTTTTTTTTTACAGATAATCTTAATATTTGAATTTTTTTTTTTTAATATTTTAGCAAATTTTAATGAATTGTCCGTAGATTTATCATCTACGATAATGATTTCCGATGGAACTTTTGTACAGTTATTTATTGAATTAATGCACTTTTTTAAAAAGATTCCAGAATTGTAATTTGCTATAATTACAGTAAGTGGGAACTTCTTCATTCTTTACACTTCTTCCAAAACATTTTTTAATCTCCTGTATAATTAACACTCTTTACAAATATCACTAGCTAAAACTAGTAGAATATAATTTTTTTAAATATTGAATTTTGTGCCAAATCTTATTTCTAGTTAACAGCTCTTTAGATTTTTGTTTTAATAAATTTTTTTTTATATAGTTTCGTTATCAAGAATTATCTGATTAAATCCTTTTAGGCAAATCATAAGTTGTTATATTTTTTTATGATCAAGAAAACCTCTATTTTTTTGGATTGTTTTTGTAACGACAAATATCAAGTTGGAGCAGAATAATTTTTATCTCTAGCGTTATTGCAACTAACCAGTTTACAATATAAGCATTAGAGGAGATGGTTGCTTCATCTTTCTTTTCAATACTATAAGCTTTTAAAATCAGAAGTTGGTTTGTTTTAAATCTAAAATTTTTGTTATATTTAAAAACTTTATTTGTTTAAGATGTTTTTAAATTTCTTTATATCGATAACTTTTCCAAGATAACCATTTTTAATCAGGTTATTTCTAACCTCTTTGGGTAGATGCCATGCCAAATTTAAAATTAGTTTAGATAAATCATTTCTTAAATAAAGTTTTGACTCTGGCAATATTGGAATTCTGGTTCCTGGAACATAATGATTAACTTTAATAGAATTTTTTATTTCATATACAGCCGAAATATGATTCTCATTTAGATTCAGAAGTTTTATTAAAATTGCTGCTCTTCCAGGAAAAGCTTTGGCTATAAATTTTCCATTTTTTTTTACATGATTGACTATGTATTCTTTTGTTTTTTTTTTCCATGATACTAAATGTTTATTCATTTTTAAAAATGATTTCTCATAATTTATTTCTTTCTTAATAATATTTTTTTTTAAAATGCCATTGCCTAAATAAGCTCTAATATTACCACCGTATCTACTTACAAACTCATGCGAAAAAAAATTCATTTTTAATGTTTTGGCAATGTATTTAAAAGATTCCACACTATATGTTCTTGGATGCTCGTGATAAAAAGTGTCAAATTGTCCGTATTTCAAAACTGATCCTAAATAATGATTCTCAATAACTAAAATTGTATTGGGAGATATTATAATTTTTAAATTATTAATTAATTTTTCTAAATTTTCTATATGAGCAAATACATTTGTAAAAGTTATTATATCTGGTGAAAATTTAGATTCTTTTATTTCTTGGGCAGCTTCTTTATCAAAATATTTATTTATAACTCTATGCTCGCACTCTTTTGCAGCTCCAGTAGGTTCAACGCCTAAAGTATTGCAACCTTTTTTTTTAAAAAAATCAAGCAAACTTCCGTCATTACAACCTATATCAAGACAATTTTTACCTTGAAGAGATCCTATTTTTTTTTCAATAGAATTTACCAAGTCTTTCATTCCGCTCAGAACACTGCCTGTCATTCTAGCTCTATAATGATAATTGTATGGAAAAAGTTTTTTTTTATTTACTGAATATTTTTGATAAGCAGTTTTGCAATTTTTGCAAAACAATATAACTATGGGATATTCAATATTCTTTTTTTTTTTTTTTAAAGGGATTAAATCGTCACACAGTGGATGTTTTCCCAAATTAAGAACTTGAATAAGATTTTTTGAGAAACAAACTTCACAATATTTTTTTTTTTTAACAAGATTCATTTTAAAGTAAAAAACCTTTTAAATACTTTGCATACTCATTGTTACACTGGTTCTTAGATAAATTTTCTTTCAATTGTTCTTTATTAATCCATTTATTTTTTAATGCAATCTCCTCTAGACAGGCTATTTTAAAACCTTGTCTTTGTTGAATTGTTTGAATGAACAAACTCGCATCCAACAAAGTCTCAGGTGTTCCCATATCTAACCAGGCGTTTCCTCTTCCAAAAATTTCAATCTTCATCTTTTTTAATTTTAAATATTCTTGATTTATTGAAGTAATTTCTAACTCATTTCTCTTGGATGGTTTTATTTTTTTAGCTATATTAATAACTTTGTTATCATAAAAGTATAATCCCGTTATTGCCAAATTAGATTTAGATTTTTTTGGTTTCTCTATGATTGAGGTGGGTATTTTTTTTTTATTAAAAGTAACAATGCCAAATTGACTGGGATTTTTTACTGGGTAAGCAAATAGTTGGCACCCTGTTTTTATTTTAGAAGCTAAACGAAGTTTTTTAACAAAGCCTTCTCCATAAAAAATATTGTCTCCTAACGTCAGGCAGACGCTATCTGTTCCTATAAACTTTTCTCCTATAATAAAAGCTTCAGCAAGACCATTGGGATTTTGCTGGGATAAATAACTAATGGTAATTCCAAAACTATTTCCTTTTCCTAGTATTTTTTTGTAATTTGGCAATTGATCTGGCGTTGATATAATTAAAATTTCTCTTATGCCAGCTAACATTAAAATTGAGATTGGATAATAAATCATGGGCTTATCGAAAACTGGCAGTAATTGCTTTGACACACCCCTGGTAATCGGCCACAACCTGCTGCCATGACCACCTGCTAATATTATTCCTTTCATTCCAATATTTTTACTTTCAATTATAGTTTTCTGACATTTTTTTAAATAATTTATTATTATTTATTAAATGATCATAATTGCCACTATCCATAATTTTTCCATTATCCATAAAATAAATTATATTACAATTTTTTAATGTAGATAATCTGTGTGCAATTATCAAAATTGTTTTTTGACCTGAAAGATTTTTAATTGCATCCATGATTTTTTTTTCAGATACTCCATCTAGTGAACTTGTGGCCTCATCAAATACTAAAAAATCCACGTCGTGGTAAATAGCTCTAGCTATACCTATTCTTTGTCTTTGACCTCCAGATAATTGGATACCATTTTCACCAACAATAGTATCGACGCCATCTGGCAACCCTTTGATAAAATCATTTAAATTTGAAATCTCTAAACATTTCTTCAATTTTTTAAAATCGATATCTTTTTTATTCATCCCAAAAAAAATATTTTCTGAAATACTTGCATCAACTAAATAAATAGATTGAGAAACATATCCTATGTTATTTTGCCATCTTCTTTTGTGCTTTTTATCTTTCAAAATTTTTCCGTCGAAGAATATATTGCCTTTTAATGGATCTATTAAGCCAATTATAATATCAACTAAAGTAGATTTTCCGCAACCAGAAGGTCCTGCAACACCTACTGTTGTATTTTTATCTATATGCATATTTATATCTCTTAAAACATCTTTATTTTTCTGATACTGATATGAAATATTTCTCAATACTATTTCTCTCTCCAGTACTAATGCATCTCTTTTAGTAAGATCACAATCTATCTGTATATCTTCATAATTTGCAATTTTACTTGCTTCAATTTCATTTAGAATATTTTTAAGCGATGGCAAGGTCGACTTAATAGAGGCAAGACCATAGTAAATTTGTTGTAACGCAGGTAACAATTTAAATATAGCAAATGCAAAAACCGTTAAAAAAGGTATTATACTTTTGAATTCTATACCATTATTATAAATCGTAACTACCATCAGCATACTCAAAAAAGATATAGCAATTAACTCGATGATGTATCTTGGCGTTGCCATCAGGACTTGTCCGATTCCAGATGCATATGCATATTTATAGCTTTCATTCTCATACTGTTTTTGAAAGTAATTTTTTCTGCCATGCAATAATATTTCTTTAATTGATCCGAATGTTTCTGTCAGTATTTTTAATCTTGAAGATTGGGTAATGGATATTATCTCTCCATGTTTATAAAGTTTTTTTTGAACAGTTTTATACAAAATAAAATATGAAAGTAAAAAAACTAACAGACCAATCAAACTTGGTAAAAAATCATAAATAAAAATTGAGATAACAATTAAGACAGCAAGTATAATTCTGGCATTAATCTGCATGAAAGGCTGAATGATACCTGTATTAACTCTTTCGGCTTCCAAACTAATTTTATTAATTAAGCTGGTGCTATTATGTTTTGTATAAAATAACCACTCTTGATTTACAAAATGTTTATAAATTCGAATGCTAATTTCAACTCCCAGTCTAGATCCATATATGGACAATTTCCAAACTAAGGCAATAGAAATAAAGGTAGTTATTATAAAAAATATCAATGTTATTATTGAGAAAATTATAAAAAAATCTTGGTCATTAGAAAAATTAAAAAAATTATATAAAAAAATAAAATGCTCTTTGGTATGCAAATTTTTTATATCCGTAAGCAAAAACATAAACTGACCTACTAGAAAAAGACTTCCCACCTCTAATAAAGCAGTTGTAATTACTAAAACTTGAATAAAAAAAAGTTTTTTTTTTTGATTTTTATCTAGTATTGAATAAATCGATAATAAGGCTTTAATCATTTCAAATTTTTAAATCTTTCGAAGATTAACTCTTTTAATCCTTTTTTCACATCATACATTGGAATATAATTTAGATCTTTTTTAGCTAAAGAAATATCTGCTTGAGAATGATAAATATCACCGCTTCTAAAAGGTAAATAAGTTACTTTTTTCTTATAATTGAGACCTCTGATCGAATAAAGTTTTATCATTTCTTTAAATAGGTTGTTTAAACTAATTTTAGAACCACATGATATGTTGTAAAGTTTATTCTTAATTTTTTTTTTATCTTGAAGACCTGCTAATATATTTGCGCTAACTACATTCTTAATATAACAAAAATCTCTTGAAGTATTTCCGTTGCCATAAATATTTATATTTTTATTATTTTCTATGGCATCTAACCATTTTGGAATTACGGCTGCATATGCACCTTTTGGATTCTGATTTTTTCCAAATACATTAAAATATCTTAATCCAACAGTGTCAAAGTCATAGACTTTTTTAAAAATATCCGAATAAATCTCGTTAAATCTTTTTGTAGCCGCATAGGGAGACAGGGGGCTTCCTAGATTGATTTCTTTTTTTGGTAAAATTGCAGAGTCGCCATAAACTGAACTACTTGAAGCATAAATAAATTTTTTAACCTCGTGTTTTTTAGCATAAAACAAAATATTTAAAAAACCGTTTACATTATGCAAATTTGTTTTTAATGGGTTCTCTATAGACCTTGGTACAGAGCCAAGCGCTGCTTGATGCAAAACAATTTCTACATTTTTACAAACTTTATCGCAAAAGTTTTCATTTGTTATATCTCCTTCGTAAAATTTAAAATTTTTTAATTTGTCTTTAGAAAATTCTTTTAAATTTTTTTCTGATCCTGTTATAAAATTGTCAACTCCAACAACTCTTTGACCATTTTTAATTAAAAAACTTGCAATATTGCTACCTATAAAGCCAGCAACTCCGGTTATAAGCCAAGTTCTTTTATTTGATTTTAGATTTGCAGCAATATCCATTGTAATTTAAATTCTCAAATCTGTGAAATTCTTCGGAAAAAGATATTTTAGATCATATATAATTCCATCTTTTTTACACAAAGTTCTAATTTTTTTTATTCCCAAGTTTATAAATTGATCATGTTTGACACATAAAATTACCACGTCATAATAATTTTTTTTAAGAAAATTAATTTTTTTAAATTCAATATTTTTCTTTATATCTCCTACCCATGGATCGTAGCAGTCTATCATTTTAAATTGCTTGGAGAGAATACTGATTAAATTAAAAACTTTAGAATTTCTTATATCTGGACAATTTTCTTTAAAAGTAAGACCCATTATTAATATTTTAGACTGTTTGAAAATTTTTTTTCTTTCTTTTAAAAAATCTATAAGCTTAGTACTTACAAAATTTGGCATATTGTCATTTAAATTTCTCCCAGCTAATATGATTTTAGGATTATACCCAGCTTTTTTGCTTTTAAAGGTCAGAAAATAAGGATCAACGCCTATGCAATGTCCCCCTACAAGGCCTGGTGTAAATTTTATAAAATTCCATTTAGTTGAAGCTCCTTTAAGAACCTCTTCTGTATCAATATTTAACTTATTAAAGATTTGCGAGAGTTCGTTAACTAAAGCAATATTTAAATCTCTCTGGGTATTTTCTATAACTTTTGATGCTTCTGCAACTTTTATAGAACTAGCTTTAAAAACTCCAGCTTTTACCACCTCTAGATAAAGATCATTAATTATTTTTAAAGATTTTTTATTTGATGCCGATACTATTTTTATTACATTAGCTAACTTATGTTTTTTATCTCCAGGATTTATTCTCTCTGGACTATAACCCAAAAAAAAATCTTTATTTAATTTTAATTTAGATTTTTCTTCTAAAATAGGTAAGCAGATTTCTTCGGTAGCACCAGGATAAACAGTTGATTCATAAACAACAATATCTCCTTTTTTCAATAATTGACCTATCATTTCTGAGGCTAATATTAAAAATGAAAAATCTGGAACATTATTTTTTTTTACAGGAGTTGGAACAGTGATTATAAAAAAATTACATGAGGATATTTCGCTTGGATTACTGGTGAAATAAACTTTCTTTTTAATTGCTTTTAACTCTTTTTTAGAAACTTCATTGGTAATATCTACAAAATTTTTCAATTGAGAAATTCTTTTATTATTATAATCATACCCAACTACTTTTCTTTTTTTTCCAAACTCTACTGCTATCGGCAAACCAACATAACCCAGCCCAACTACTGCTAATTTAATTTTATTTAATAAGTTGTTTTTCATAATTAATAATAGAAGTTTCTTTTAACGAATAAAATAAATTTATCTATAGCGTATGAAGGATTCCTCGTGATAAAGAAAAAAAAATTTATTAAATATTGAATTTTCTTATTTTTATAGTCTAATTTAATCGAATCTAAAGCAAACTGTGCTGAAAAATAATTATTGGTTAATTTAGATACTGTTTTTTTATTCAATACAGCAATTTTATTAACCGATATTAGATCCGAATTATTCTGAAGATATTTGTAGTTATATCTAACGAATTCTCTGTTTAATACCTGCTTTCTTTTTTGTTTGTAACTACTGCTACTTTTGTGCTCTCTATAACTAAATAAAAAATATGGAATATTTGCCATTTCACACACACAAGACAATCTTGTCCATAAATCATAATCTTCGACCAACTCGGCTATTTCCCTATAGCCCCCAACTGCCTTAACGTATTTTGCATTCATCATAGTGGCTGGATGTGGGATGCAGGACTCGTAAGCCAAATGTTTTTTAATGTCTGCATTTGTAACTGGATATTTCCATAATTTTTTTAATACTCCTTTGTTATCTATAATTTTTACAAAAGATCCTACAACGCCAACTTTTGGATTTTTCAACAAATAGTTAAGTTGTATTTTTAATCTATTTTCGTGTGAAATATCATCCGAATCCATTCTTGCCAAATATTTGTAATTTGCTTTATTTAGAGAAAAATTGAGCAATTTTACTAAACCCATTTTTTTTTTAAATGAAAAAACTCTAATTCTATTATCTAATTTTTTGTAACGATTAATTATAGAGATAGAATCATCGGTTGAAAAATCGTTCAAAATTAAAAATTCAAATTTACTATAAGTTTGATTAAGAATGCTCTTGATCGCTACCTCAAGATATTTTTCAGCATTGTAAACTGGCATTATTACTGAGATCATTTTCTAAAAATTTGATTATATGAAATTATTAATTTTTTACAGAAATTATATAATCTCAACTGTTTTAAAATAATAATTAAATTATATCTTAATTTAATGCCAAAATAATAAACATTCTGTAGCAACGTAAAATAGAAGAGCTTTTGCTTATTGTGACTTAAATAACTTGATATCATATTGTAATCGTTTTTATCTTTTAGATAATTTCTTTTTTTTTTCATTTTATAAATCTCCTGAAGTGACAAAAACTTCAAATCTTGAAAATTAAAATAGGAATCGGGGTTGTATATTAGTTGATTAATTTTTTTTGAATAAAATCTCTCTTCGGAATTATGTGAATTTATGTCTTTAAAATTTTTCTCTTTTTTCACATTGTTTTTAGTAATATAATCAATGTCTGCAAATTTTCTAATTCCATATAATGACATCACAAAACTTCCAGTAAAAACAATGTCTTCAAAACTAATTTTTTTCTTTTTAATAAATTTTTTTAAAGTTAAAATTTTATCAAATACTCCAAAAGATTTATTCGTTTTTAAATTATTTAAAAAATGTAGACTATTGTTATTAAAACATAGTTTGGCAAGGTAGAGGGATTCTTTTTTAGAATCTGTTATATGGATTGATGATTTTCCAATACCGCAAAGCTTTCTTATATTGTCTTTTAATAATTTTACAGCTCTTATGCTGTTACAATGAAAAGCATATACTATTACTGGTCCCTTTTTATCAAAACATTCTATAAGTTTTGCATCAATACCTCTATAATTATCAAGATTACTTCCTATCCATTTTGCATCCTTATAAACTTCAGAAAGAAAAATTTTGGCTGCGTTTACGTTTAAAAAAAAAGATTTTTTGTATATTATATTTGGAATAAATTCTTCTATATTAACATTTTTGTCCTTAGCGGACGGCCATACGATCGCAAGATACGGATGCTTACAATATTGAATAAATTTAATTGCTGCAATCTCTATGAAATCTATATTTACTTTTCTTTTGATAAAAAATTCAAAATTATAGTTTGGGCAAAGATTTTTTGAAAGCTTAGAAAAAATTTTTTTTGATAAGTGCAATGAACTTGCGAGTCTGTGAGATCCATTAATTATAATGCCATTTTTTGATACAGGCAAAGCTTTGTTTTTGCAAAAACCATTCTGCTTTATGCTAAAGTAAATATTTTGAAAATCTTCTAAAAATTTTTTAATTCCAACTTTTCTTTTATTGCCAGGCTCTATAAATTTTCCTAATGAAAAAGCTCTAATATGGTCTTTGTATATATTTTCGGCTAGATCAGGACATTTTATATACAAATCTAGATACAAAAGCTTAAATGCCAAATCAAAACGGCTTGAATTCAATAAGTTATGCGAATCTTGTGAATTCTTTAATCTTTTCATTTAGATTTTAAAATCTGGCTTATTTTTTTTTATAATAATCCATCCAATGAGAGATCATTTCATTAATAATATCTTCAAAAGCATATTCTGGTTTCCATTTGAGCTTCTCTCTTGCGGCTTCTGAATCTCCTTTTAAAAATCTCAATTCTTCTGGTCTCAAATACTTTGTATTTGTAGAAACAAAGTCTTTATAATTTAAATTCAACGATTTAAAAGCAATCTCACACAATTCACGTACCGTTCTAGACTCTCCTGTTGCAATAATCCAATCCTTAGAAGTGGAATATTGAAGTATTGCGTGCATTGCCCTAACGTAGTCTTTTGAATGACCCCAATCTCTTGACGCATCTAAATTACCTAACTCTAATTTTTTTGAAATACCCAATTTAATCTCTACTGCAGTTTTAATTACCTTGTTTGTAACAAAATTAGTTCCTCTTCTTGGCGATTCGTGGTTAAATAATATTCCATTACAATAAAATAGTCCGTAAGCAGATCTATAATGTTTAACAAGATTGTATGCTAAAACTTTTGCACACCCGTAAGGACTAGTTGGATTCATGGGCGTTGATAACCTTTGGTAACCGTCATTGTCTATTGAATTTCCAAACATCTCCGAAGAACTGGCCTGATATAATTTAGCATCAGGGCAATAATTTTTTACAAAATCTAATATACTAGCAACAGCCATACCATTTGTTTGCAGAGTATAAGCTGGAATGTCAAAACTAATTCTCACATGACTCATGGCTGCTAAATTGTAAATTTCATCTGGTTGAATTTTTGTAATTAATTTAGAAAGAGATAGATGATCATTAATATCACAGTAGTATGTTTTGATATTTTTATTTAATAATCTTGTGTCTTGATTTTCTGCAACTGAATGTCTTCTTATTGTTCCGTGAACCTCATACCCCTTAACAAATAACAGCTCTGCTAAGTAACTGCCATCCTGGCCACTAACGCCTGTGATAAAAGCTTTTTTCACTTAAAAACCTCCATCAAACTTAGGTCTGGGTAATCTGTATATTTCCATATTTTTGGCTTGAGTTTTGATTTTTTTTTAAAAATTTTAATACCATTGGCAGCAGACTCTGGCGTTAGATAGTAATGATACCCAAAGCTTTTAATATTTTGTTTTCTCCATTCTAAATGTCTTTCTCTTCCGTCGTAGGTCATTTTTAACAACTCTTTATAAGCCAATTTGTCATCTGTAAGGATCATACCACCCTTGCCAATATTAATATGTTTTTTGTGCTGGAAACTAAGACACATAAAAGTATTTTTGATATATCCATTTTTTTTCCAAAAAACTGCTGCATCAATTATATTGGTATTTTGTAAAAAGTGGTAATTTTCCCAGTTACTATCCAGCCATTTCCATTTAATTTTTAATTTATGAGCAGTCATCGGAATCGAAATATATGTATTTTTGGGAATTCCTATTTTTTTTTTTATTTTTTGTTGAATCAGGCACAATTCAATTGCATGAGTGCAGCTATCAACGCTAATTGCATACGGAGCATTAAAATATTCTCCAACTACTTTCTCGAAATGGCTCAGATGTTTAAAGCTCATAATATTAAAATTCTTCTTTATCTAATTTTCTTCCCAAATAAGGTCCTGATTTAATTTCATATGCAATAGTATTTTTTTGTAATGACTCAAAACAATGGCCACCAGATAATGTTAAGGAGCAATCTCCTTCTTTCAAAACTTTATAACAAATATATTTCTTATCATTATCATAAAATAAAACTTTCATTCTACCTTTCACAATAACCCACATTTCTTGAGTAATAATTTTTTTAAAATTAACTTTTTTATATAGGTGAACATGAGGTTTGCAAATCTTACCTAAAGTATTTAATTTGATTGGTGAAACTTGTAAAAAATCTGATGATTTTGAAATAAATTTCTTTCCACGTATTCTACTAGCCCTAACAACTACATGTAGTAATTTTTTCGAATTTTTTTTTGAAAATATTTTTTCCATTTTGTTTAAAAACTATTTTTTATTTTTTTTTCAATAATAGATTCAACTCTAAAAGTGTCTTTTTCATAGTCTTTACCGCCCCTGAGCCCTTCGCTAAAAACCAAAAACTCGTTTCCTGCCTTTCCTATTTCAAGCGCGTGTATTTCGTATGGAGGAGTTTCTATCAAATCACCAATTTTAGCTTTCGCATGTTTTGATTTCTTGTCATTTATATCTTTATACCAATACACTAAAGAACCTTTTGTTATTAAAATATATTGTGTAGTTTTCTTATGAAAATGATTTCCACGAATAACATTAGGTTTCGACGATATAATTGCAACATGTGAAATATTTTTTTTATAAAAAACATCTACTATCAATCCTCTCTTATCCTTAAATGATTGCAATGGTGATCTTATGTTTTTGTAAATATTTTTCTTAATCATAAAAACTTAATATTAGAATTAATTTTTTTTAGTTTTATTTTAAGCAAATGACTTATATTCCACGATAAGATAATTACATATAATTTTTTATATTTTCTTAGAACCTCGTCATTTTTTATTGGAATTCTAGTAAATGGAGTAAATTTACCAATTTTATATTTTGAAGCATCAGTAATGCAATTAAGAATTTTAGAGTTTATTCCATTAAAGACCAGCCATGTATTTGCTTTCGCAGCTGCACCAATCCCAACTATTGCATACCCTAAAGACTTAGCTTTGTTAAGTTTTTTTAATATTAATTTTTTCTTTGTTAAAATTTTTTGAAAAAATTGTTTATAAGTTTTTATTTTAAATAATCCAAAATCGATCTCTTTGCAAATTTCAGATTT
>Ga0114995_10002740_pt1 | contig 12126 bp, 11 predicted proteins | sample ArcticOcean_MG_C_11_FD_87038 | JGI IMG/M metagenome (GOLD analysis project Ga0114995, IMG submission 87038) | Marine microbial communities from western Arctic Ocean - ArcticOcean_MG_CB2_154 | ecosystem: Environmental > Aquatic > Marine > Oceanic | place: Arctic Ocean: Canada Basin | collected... | reverse complement strand
TGGTGTTTTTCAGCCGATTGGCGGCGGCGTTCACGAGACTATTCACTTAAGAGCAGTAAGCCCGTCGTACGGCGCCTCAGGAAGGATTCTTGACGATGCTTATGCTGGTGCCGCTTGGATGGGCACTTGGCAGGAAGCGCTAGCGTTAGTCGACGAAGTCGTGTCTGATAATTTTGAGCTATGCGAAATCATCTACACAGCTGAATAGGCTTTTTTGCCATTAACCTCTTGGTGTCAGCCTTGAGGTTAATTCTTTCAAGGCCGAATCAATAAACTCGCACGCGCAATAGAGGATAAGAAAAACCACTATGAACAACAACGATATTGACAGCAAGTGTTTGCGGGATGAATGCAGGGGCTGAAGTTAAGCTCAAATTTCAACCGCTGATATACTTGGCTGTCTTGGCAGAAATGCGGTTTATTCTTCTTTTTCACAGCACTAAAGTCTGCGCCCGTTTATAGTTTTTTAATTACATAAAGTACGCTTGCCAAAATCCCTCTTTACCATTTTTTTTAAATAGCTCTGTTGTGCATTAGCCTCATTATCAGGACTTAAGAACCTTCGTGGTTTTTGCTTTGTGTTGGACCTCTGCGTCCGCCTTCGTTTTACAAAACGGCTATGTTAATCTTTGCACGCTATTAATCTCTTGCTTATACCTCCCATTCAATCTTCTGAAAGTTGAGTTGTTTGGTTTAGGTAGCAGGGATGCTAGAAGGCCAATCTTACGTAAATACAGTCGAAGAAAACCCAGAGGCGAACAATGGACATTACCGTTAACGGAAAAGTACACACGATAGAGGCAGAATCTGACACGCCACTTCTGTGGGTGGTTCGCGAGCAGCTTGGATTAACAGGCACTAAATTTGGTTGCGGTATCGCCCAATGTGGTGCCTGCATGATGCACGTCAATGGTAAGCCTATGAAGACCTGTGTCTTGCCGGTCGGCGCTGTTGCAGGTGCCGAGATTACGACGATTGAAGGTATAGGGGATCAAGACGAGTTGCATCCGGTTCAACAGGCGTGGATCGATGCGCAGGTGCCGCAATGTGGTTACTGTCAATCGGGTCAAATTATGTCTGCGGTTGCATTATTAGCAACAAACGATGATCCAAGCGATGACGATATTAATCGTGCGATGTCGGGTAATGTTTGTCGATGTGGCATGTATGGGCGTATTCGAACAGCGATTAAGCGTGTAGCAGAGAATCAGGTTGCGATTTATGATCCCAAAGCAAACGACACTCAATCATCTAACGCTGGGGAGATGAAAAATGGGTAAGTGGACACGAAGAGGATTTATTACCGCAGGTGTTGTTGGTGGCACAGCGCTTGTTATTGGCGTTGGTATTCGGCCCGGTAATCGCAATAGTAAACTAGAACAATACGTCACCAGTGACGGCGAACATCTGGTGAATGCGTGGGTCAAGATCGATGCGCAAAATCAAGTCACGGCAATTGTGCCCCATTCAGAAATGGGGCAGGGCGCACAAACGGCGTTAACTCAGATGTTAGCGGATGAGCTAGATGTTGATTGGGAAATGGTCAGTTTCATCGAGGCGCCAGCGGAAGATGCCTATGCGAACGGTCCGGTGGGTAAAGGTTTTGTTTTAGGTGATACCAAGATACCCAAGGCATTGGTCGGCACCGTAGATGGTTTGTTTCAGACGGTAGCAAATTCGATGCATCTGCAAATCACCGGCGGCAGTGCCAGTGTGCGGGCGACGGGTGTTTATGGAATGAGAGTTGCCGGTGCCGCAGCAAAAGAAATGTTATTAGCCGCTGCTGCTAAGCAGTGGGGTGTTCCAGTTGCCAGCTTGACGGCGAAATCTGGAATGATCAGTGATGGTAGTAGGAATGAGCCTTACGCAACATTTGTTGTGGCAGCTGGGGAGTTACAGCCGCCCTATACGCCAAAACTAAAGACTGCGGATGAGTTCACCATCATGGGCAAAAGCAAGCCGCGCCTTGATATTCCTAGCAAAGTCGACGGCACGGCGATGTTTGGGATTGATGCGAAAGTTGATGGCATGGTCTACGCCACAATTGCCGCGGCGCCAGTGTTTGGTGCGACGGTAAAATCTGTCGATGACTCTAAAGCCCGAGCCGTAAAAGGTGTTGTTGATGTTGTGAAACTGGACGATGCAGTTGCCGTTGTCGCAAATAGCTATTGGACTGCCAAGAAAGCCTTGGCTGAGCTCGATATTGAATGGCAAAACGTCAGCCAAGATGTCGTTGATTCGAAGGGTATCTTTGAGCAGTTTCAAAATGATATCGAGTCAGCTGTTGCCAATGGCGATGTCAAAGCCGATATCAATGCGGGTGATTCAGATGCCGCATTTGCCTCAGCGACTCGAGTCGTTGAACGACAGTACAAGGTGCCTTATTTAGCGCATGCATGTATGGAGCCGATGAACGCGCTTGCGCTTGTCGATAAGGGTAGCTGTGAAATCTGGACAGGCTCGCAGAACCCCCTTGGTTTTAAGCACCAAATCGCAGAAGCCATTGGCTTTGAAGCGGACAACGTTAAAATTAACAATTTCTTTATGGGCGGTGGCTTCGGGCGACGTTCCAGACCTGATGCCGCTATTCAAGCGGCCAAGATATCGATGCAAATCGGCAAGCCAGTAAAGCTTATCTGGTCTCGAGAAGAAGACACTCAGCATGATTTTTATCGTCCTGCTGTGTTGTCGAAGTTCAGAGCCGCTTTGGATGAAGCTGGTAACCCGGTTGCCTGGGAAAATCACTATGTCGATAAGCATGAACCCGCTGAAGCGCCGTTGATTCCTTATGCAATAAATAATCAGTCAATAGGCTCTGTCGATAGTCCAACGCATATTCCCTTTGGCGCTTGGCGTAGTGTTGACCATTCGCAACACGGTTTTTTCACCGAATCTTTCATGGATGAACTCGCCATTGAAGCGGGTGCTGACCCGTACCAGTTTCGAATGGACCGATTAAAAGCGCATCCAAGACATCAAAAAGTGCTCGCTCTTGCGGCTGAGAAGGCTAATTGGAGCACGCCATTAGGCAAAGGTCAGGGGCGCGGTATCGCGTTGCAAGAATCGTTTGGTTCTTTGGTGGCGGAAGTCGTTGAAGTAACGGTCACAAAAGGCGAGGTGTCTGTTGATAAAGTGACGGTTGTTGTTGATGCCGGGTTCGCAGTCTCACCAGACGGCGTTAAAGCGCAAATGGAATCCGGCGTACTTTATGGTTTGACGGCGGCGCTACACGGCGAAGTATCGATCGAAAATGGCCGTGTCGTTCAAGCCAACTTTGATACCTATCCAATGGTGCGAATGGACACTGCTCCGCAAATTGACACGCACATCATAAACAGTATGGAAAGTTGGGGTGGTGCGGGCGAACCCGGTACACCGGGCATTGCACCGGCTTTGACGAATGCTATTTATGCCGCAACGGGTACAAGGATTCGGGACCTACCGGTGAGTCAATATGATTTAGATGTCGATTTTGTTGAATCGGATTCCGTATAGATAGTATGTGAAAGGTGTCGCTTCGGCAGGGCACGTAGCTCCCTTTAAACTATCTGCCCCAGCGGAGGGGTTGGCAATTGCAGTGATCTTTCAGTAGATGGTGCCGACCCGGCGGTTGATAATTTGTATAGGCAGCGCTCCGATACTGTCATGTTCTCAGATGACGGTGATGATACTTACTCATATCAAACGGCGAGCTACTGCGCATTTGTCCGTTCTGGGGCTGGCAATACGCCTTGCTCAGGAGCTTATGCTATTGTGGATGGTCGCTTCATTATAGATAGTGGTGGGAATGCTGCGTTTGTACTGCGCAAAATAAGTGATACGCGATATCTGATTTCGATGATGCTGTCGGGTTCTGCCTCCTTCAATATAGTAAGACTAGAGAAAAAATTGTTGCCTCCCTCTGCACCCACATCGCTAGAGCTAGCTGCGCAGAGCGGTTCAATCAGCCTATCTTGGACCGTCGGCGACACTACAGCTACGGGGTATGATATACAGCGTAAAACCACCTTTGATGGTACATACGCCAGCATAGGCACAAGCACCGATGTCGGTTTTACAGACTTAAGCGTGACAGCTGGTACGACTTATTGGTACCGAGTATTTGCTACGAACGCCAACGGCACAAGTATCGGCTCAAACGTGGTCAAGCTGACTTACGTTGAAACTACAGAGTAGACTGAACCTAAGGAATTGTAGAGTCACAATAATCTACAGCTAACCCAGTCTCGCTACGATGAGCAGGACGGCTGCGATGAGATTGCGCATCGTTTGGTAAGTGCGCGTTAGTCCTTTTAATAAACTTGTTTAAACAATATTAAACACATCGCGCATGGCGCGTACTGATTTAAGTCAATTAAACGACTGCTACTGGTCGTTAGTTAGTCAAACAATGGCCAATGGCTTACAAGGTTTTGAGATATTTCCACTGCCGCAGTAAGGGCGAGCCTGCCATTATGCAGGTGCGTTCGCTGCGACACCTGCCAGCAATGCGTTTAAGTGGTGCGACTGCTAAGAGAGACTGGTTTTCAAGTAAAGCGCATGGCCTTTAACTCTGTAAATATCAACATGATGCGGAACATACTCCCCAGACCTAGAAACCTCCAATATACGCATTTTGACCCCTTGTAGAATGCTTCCTGTAGAGGACAAAACGCTAGGGTTGGTATGGTAGTGTTGGGTAGCCTGAAAATCGCTGTATCAACAGGGCGCTTAGTCTTTGCTACTCGGTGAAAGGAAAGGCTTCGAAGTATGTGGATAATACTATGCCAGATGCGTCGAAATTAAGTTTCGCCTAAACATCGGTCAAGCGCGGACATCCCAAGTTCTTCCTAAGAAAAACAGAAGTAGTAACCAGAACTAGCAGCTGCAGGGAGAGCTGTTGGTCGTGCCTAGGTAGGGCTAAGGAAGGATGAACTGAACGGGAAATCCCTGTTCAGTTCATCAAGAGAGCGGTTAGCTAGCAGGGTCCTCGAAATCCGATACGTCTTCAGGGTCGGCAGGAGCAAGAATCATGACGACATCCCAATCTGCGACCTCAATGACGTCCTCAATATGTTGCCGAAGTGTATTCGACGAAATTGGGAGGTATTCGCCCACTTTTGGGTTGTAGCCGAACTTTTGCTTGATCGAAGCTTCCAGGGATGATGCGACACAGATTTTGTTAAAACGGTATTCGGCGACTAACTTATGTTTAAACACACTACTTTTATCAAGTTCCGCCAACCTAAGTTCGGTGTCTTTTGTTGTGATGCCGTATTTAGTTGCAGTCTGTGAAATCTCGTTAGATGCACGAGCCAGATAAAGCGTTTGGCACTCAGCAACCTTAGAGTTTTTGGTTCGAAGATTTGGTATAAACCACTCGTGTGGAAACCCAATGGCTTCGCACATCATAATCGTCATTTCGACGTTGCGAGTTACAGTTGAGCGTCCAGCTAGGCCTGTTTCATATTGCGAAATTAAGCCTTGGGTTACGTTGACTTTTTGAGCGATCTCTCTCTGCTTGATACCTTCCTTTTTTCTAAAACTAACAAACTTGTCCCATACTATTTGGGAGTTGATCTCTTTCGTAAGGATGCTTTTCATAAATATTTTACCTTGTCGAAGTTAAAACAAAAATTGATGTTTCATGAGCAGGAAAATATTTAAAGATTATACGCTGCCCAACGAAACGCTCCGCAGACCAGGGTCCGCATATTGTTAATCGTTTTTTGGACAACGTAGGACGAGCAGTTAATTCCCGATTGGGCAGCTCGCACATCCATACTTTACCGACCTTGGATGTAAAGTCGCGGCCTAAGTTGTTTGACAGTCACGCCAAGAACGAATTGCCGAAGAGAAAACTGTTTTAGATGTCTCCCGTGTTTTGACTTCTACTGTCGACTCACAGAGGCGAGAGAAGTAAAACGGCTGTCATGCTACTTGCAGTTTTTGCGAAACACAAGCTTTTTTTATAGGTGGGCGTCAACGCCAAGTTGTCAGGCATGAAACGGAGGTCTATGCTCAAGGAATATAAAGGCTTTTGGATGTTTTAATATCATATGCCAAGAACTGCTCTATTTTTAGTCGCCGTGTTGCTATGTTTTCCCAACCTCTTTGCGAGTGAGTTGGGGGAAATCTGGTCGGTGCGCGATTTGGCAGCGAACACAAGTCGTCATGTAGCCATCAGGAACTCTCAAGGTAATCTACTCAAAACCGTTACCGTCAAGCAAATGAATATTATCATGGACGTCTTCGAAGACTTACAAAGTGCTTCAGAAGTTGATGCTAGGATTATTCTTGTTTCGGGAAATCGACCGAATGCATTTGCCGGACCAGTTGATAGAGAGAATACTGTCGGGGTGAACTTCGCAATGCTTGACATGATCGGGAATCAGGAAGACGAGTGGGCGGGACTATTGGGCCACGAACTGGCACATTTAAAGCTGAATCATTCTACGAAAGGACTCGTGAGAAAAATACCGCTTAAGGTGCTACAAGAATACCTCAGGAGGAAAACAGCCCACCAGACGACAATTGAACATGCAGACATAGCCATGCAAATGTTTGATACAAAGTTCAGCAGGGACCAGGAGCGAGCGAGTGATTACTTAGGGACAATCTGGGCGGTTCAGGGTCACTATGACCCCAGGGGATCAGTAAGTCTCCACAGAAAACTATATAGCATAAACGGAAACCAAGGGATCCCGTTTCTTCAATCCCACCCCTATAGCACCGAACGAATTAAGACCCTTACAGGGTTAGCAGATCGACTATCAAAATACCCTACAACTACGATAATCCATGACGCGTCCCTGAAAAAGAGGTAACAGCAACCTACATGGCCATCTCGCACTTCCTGCTTAACATCGAAACCTTTGGCTAATAATTGTTGTGAAAATAAGTTGCTCGTTTTTTACCTTTAGTCGTGTGATTTTGGCTATTTCAGCCCTTATGGAATGCGGCCTCTAGGCTGCTATTTGTGTAGGGTTAATAGTACCTCTTTGGTGCACGACATTTCTCGCCGTAGACGCACTAACTCGATATATCTTGGCAATTGTCGAGAATGCTGCGCCGTTCATGCGTGCGGTCTTAATGGCTTGTTTCTCAACACCGGTTAACTCGGAGTAGCTGCGTTTGTACTTCTTAGCGAACCAATCGATTGCCACTGTTAGCCGATTCGATGTCGAGCTATCTGTTACCCAAATCTCTTCGTCGAACAGTTGTGTATCAAGTCCCATCAAATGGCAGTATTGACCTGACGCCAATTGTTTAACGAGCGTGATCGGCTTTGGTTTACCTTTGACCGTCTTGAGTCGAATGAAGTAGTTTGGGTTAGCTGGCGTCATATTCATCTCCCGTATAAATCACTGCGCCCACGCTATTAACCAATTCCGCCAACAGTATTTTGCTAGGGATTACAGAGCAAATCGTTTCTGCAAGAATCAGGTTTGCTAGTCTTGCTTGCTCCACTGCATCAACGATTTGGTCGAATTCACATCCTGTCTTTTCCGAAATTTTTGTCGGGTGGTTTCTCAACGCATTATGGTAAAAAGTCATGCCCACCATTGATTGACTTAGTTCGTTGGACATATCAGCTATTGTTATACGTCTCTCGGTTAGTAGGTCTTGCGCTTCTTGCTTGATATTTCTGATCGGTGTTACTTTTTCTTTGTTGCTCATCTTCTTTCCTTTTTTTTCTTGAATTCTTGTGTCGAGGCTTAGCGTTTGCCTTTCGTAAATAGATATTTGTCGGTCATTTCGTGTTGTTCGGTGATATGGGTAATTATTTTAGTTTTCGATGAATCGTTATCACTTGATTCAACTGTTAACCCGTTGATACCAATTAGGTTTGTACCTAGTTGACTCAACCCCAAGTTATTGATTTATTAGGTTGAAAACAGCGTGAAACAAGGTGTCTAAGCAGATCGATTTGGGTATTTGTACATGGTTGTGCACCCTTGAAACCTTTTTCTCCATATATGAAGGTATATAAGAGACTTACCGGAGATGGGTGTATAACCCTGCATGAACATTTCACGGCTTCAACTCGATACCGGCATAGCAAGTTCCATTGGGGGTTCGTTTGCGCTCGAAATGTTCAGCCATGTACACGCCCCAAAGAGTGTTGGACAAAGGCTGCTCGCCAATCTCAACGCTCCAATTGCAATAGTTTTGGTACAGCGAATTGGATGTAAGAAGGTCCTTGTTCGGTTGGTGACCAGTAACTAGTAGGCAATTCTCACTAACCCAAGTTTCTGGCGTTGGTTGTGAGCTATAGTAATCAGCGGTCATCGCGTCGACGGCAGCACAGGATCTAATCTTCTTGCCGCTATCCAACCACATCTGATGACCCTCAATGAGCCAATTCAAGATAAAGCCTGCTTCTCGCTTTAGTTTCTCTGGTAGGTCTGGGTCTTCTCGACCGGCGAAGTTTGCCTTGAATGGAACGGTCTTTATGCGTGACTTGGTTCCTAAGTCTGTAGTTTTTAGACTGGGTCGACTATTGCAATAAACGAGATGTTTGTGTGTTCTTGAAAACTCGAAATTGTTTTGATGCATGAATCGCCCGCTGATAGTGCTATCACCAGTGAGCTCCTTTATTAGCGACATATTGAGGTATGCTCCCTCAGCTATCTCACTGGATGTGGCGAGTCGTAGACCCTGTAGATTGGCGATATCAGTTGGATGTCCGTCATGGGCCTTTTTTAGCAGCAGGCTTGATGAGATTGTCTTGGCATAATCACCTAGGATGTACTCGACGACATCACCGAGAGTATTTTTTCCATTGCGACCATCACCAATCCAAAACATTATCCAATGCTCTTCTACTGCACCGGACAACATTGAGCCAAGAGCACGCTGCAAGAATTTTTGGAGCTCTGTGTCGTTTAAAGTGATTTCTGATAGGAATCTAAAAAAGACGCCGCCCGAAACACTTGTTGGCGAAACTGCTGTTGATTTAGTTATGTAGTTAAGATGGTTGTGTAGCTGCATCTTCTGGGTACGAAGATTGTAAGTGCCGCCGGGAGTGTTCAGGAGGTAATTGTCGTTATCCAGCTCCTTCTGGCTTATTACTAATGCTGGGTCTGCTTCCGCGAACCCTTTCGCACCATTGGTAAAGTTGAGGCTTCCCATGTGGGATTGGCCTGCGAGGTTTTTCGCTCTCGAGAGCCTTCGAATATAGTCACGGACTGCGCCTCCATCGTCTTTACTCCACATGCCCGACTCCCATAGATACCATGAGCCATGTTGTGGGCAATATCGTGCGCTATTTTCATATCGCTCAGCAAAGCACTCAGCTATGCCATCTTGAGTTAAGTGGGTGAGCTGCTCGAGTCTGCTTAAGCTATCTGCCTTATCAGTTTCGGAGAGCGATGAGCCTACGAAGTCTAGGATTTCCCCGTTCATGCAACATCCCCGATAACCCTAGCCGAGTCATCCTCATATGCGAGGATGTCAGCGATTTTGTATCTGACGGAGCCGCCAAACTTTGTGAAATTTGGGCCGCGGCCTTGGCATCTCCAATTGCGGAGTGTTCCAGCCTTCAGCGCCCAACGTGCGGATAGCTCTGGGTCAGAGAAGTACTCTGGTTGAATCGATTTTCCAGAAACATCTACATGGGGATTTAGTGTGCTTCGTGTGTTGTTGTTCATATATAACCTTCTCTTTGTGACGATTTCTGGTTATACATATTGCACTGAACATGGAAATAGAAAGACGTGTGTAGTGAAGAAAAACCTTACTAGTTAACCCCCTTTTGCGCTCTTTTGAATGCCCTTACAATATCGGCGATATCACGAGCGAGATGCTTTTTTTGTGACCCATCGGCATAGTTTTTTAGTGAGTTAATTAGTGTTGCGGTGACATGATTTAGTGGGCGTCCACATTGCGCGATGAAGAATTGGTGGAGCCGAATAACAAAGTCTTTTTCGATAGAATCGCCTCTTCCTTTTCGTGGAGTAACCATTCGGTAGTCGATGGGTCTGTCAAAATTCTCGTGATTAACGACGGATACGTACAACAGCAGATCATATATCGTCAGGTCTTTTGTATCCTTTTTAAGGTGTTCGGCGAGCGGAACCTCCCCGTCAAGGTTAGTTGTCGTGAGTTTGAGTCCGAGATCAGACAAAATAGATTCATAGGGTGTTCGAACTACTAAATTTGCTAGCTTGTTTGCGGTACGCTTCACATCTCTTTTCCATTCGTCGAATTCAGTAACACTCATCGTTTTTGTGTTTAAGTTTTCATTCCAGCTTTCAACCATTCGCTCGACCTCTCTGGCGGCTGTGACAAGATCGATATTATTTTTTCGCATAGCTGCCCATGCTTTTTCCATACGTGGATCCGTGAATATAGGTGTGATTTGTCCATTCACGTTGAGGCCTAGTTCCGGAAAGAGGATGGGCAGGAGAGCATTCTGGTGGATAAGCGCTCCCTCCAGCTCCTTAGGCAGCCAGTCCGGATATTCGATCTCTTGCTGTTCATTGCTCATCGCTAATCTCAACTACATTTGAAGGTTGTTTTGCGTGTTTTAGTACGTAGGCGCTAATTTTGTTCATGGGCGTTCTGAGGCGCTCAACGGATAACTGTAGATATCCTTCCGTTACATCTCTCGAGTTGCCCCCTGCAGAATGATTCACCAGTGCCTTAATAGTGTAAGCACCAAAGTCTAACGACTCGGCATAGGTCAGGAAGGAGCGTCTAAGGTCATGTACGGTAAAGTGAACGCCGGATCGCTGTCTTACCCATGCGACAAACTTCTTCGGCTCGTCTATCTTGAATGGGCCCGTATCACAGCCTTGTCTTCGTTTGAGTATTTTGATCATGTGGCTGGAGCAAGGGAGTTCTAACGTCTGGTGGTTTTTGGTGTCGTCAATCGTGAATGACTTAGTCTTGAAGTCTATGTCTGCCCAATCCAGTCCTGTCGCTTCTCTGCGTCTTAATCCGGAAAGGAGTACAAACTGTAAGTAGTCTCTCGCGGTCTCTCCGTCACCCTGGTACTCATCCACAAGCTCCTCGGTAGCATTCCACCAATCCTTAAGGTACTCGGGTTTAATCCAACCTGTCCTGCGGCTTTCTTTGTTCCAGAATCGCTTTGATTGCTGTTTATGCTTGATGGGCCAGAGAGGGATAGGGGAGATACCTGAAGCGTCTTCCATGTCTTGTCGGATGAAATTGGAGATAGCGCGTAGGACTCGCATTGCGTTGTTGGCTGCAACTGGGCCGGTGTTCTGTGTGATTTCTTTATGAAGCTTAGATAGGACGCCCTTGTCGAGTATTCCAATGAGTGGCGCTTGTTGGTACGCGTTAAAGTGGTTGCGAATGATCGCTTCGTAGCCTTTCTTGGTGGAGTCTTTAATATCTGCATTCTTTAGGTAAGAGGCGGTGGCTTCAGTCAGTGGTATCTCGGTTGCCTTCACTTTCAGACTGTCTATCTTGTTTTGCTTGTTAGGGTTAATACCCTGCCTAAGCTCAGCTAGGATGCGGTGGGTTTCGGATTCCACGGTCGCGCGGGTGGCTATACCGCTCTTCCATTCCAAGCCGCCAAGCTGGCATACGTTTATCCGTACCGCAGATGGCTGTCCTTTTGGTTTCTTGTATATCTCTATGGATTTAACGCCCGACTTCCTCACACGACATATGCGGCCCTTGCTGTCTGTGTCTCTGACTTCGTAGTCAAACGGCTTAACAGGCAGTGATTTCAGGAGGGCAAACGTAAACTTAACATGCGGTGATCGCGCACCTTGTTCGTTCTGTTTACGTTTTTCCAGATATTCGGTTATAACCTTTGCTGTCACTGACACCTCAATTGTCGGTACATCTGAGAGCCTCGTTGTATATCAGTACATCGTGGCTTTTTACTGTTTGTCTGCTGGGGTTACCTCAGGGTTACTTTTTTTAGTTATGGTGGATGACAAGCAGATATAGTCAATTATACGCCGAATAGGGCTAAATAAAAGGATTTATGTGGGTTTAGAGCTGAGAGGTAGATTTTTTGAGGGATTGGATCGAAGAGTGTTTCAACATTCATAATGCTGGGGTCGGTGGTTCAAGTCCACCCATAGCTACCAACTTCCCGTCCAATACTGTCCAGAGCGTTTATAAACCTCTGAATTCAAACATTTTCATCTTTAGCATTGCTCCCAT
>Ga0114995_10002723_pt1 | contig 12179 bp, 8 predicted proteins | sample ArcticOcean_MG_C_11_FD_87038 | JGI IMG/M metagenome (GOLD analysis project Ga0114995, IMG submission 87038) | Marine microbial communities from western Arctic Ocean - ArcticOcean_MG_CB2_154 | ecosystem: Environmental > Aquatic > Marine > Oceanic | place: Arctic Ocean: Canada Basin | collected... | reverse complement strand
GGCCGCTTTCATCATGCGCAAAGCCAATTACATCGTTTTCTCAATTGTATTGGTGGGTACACCAAATCCAAGTTCACCTATAGTTTTGCCGCTGCCGAAGCTGTTGTGCCCCATATCTTAGGCAGTTACCGGGCTTATCTTGATACCTGTACCAGCTGGGACTCTATCAAAGACAACACTGAATTATTCGTCTGTTTTGGTGGAATTCCCCTAAAAAATGGGCAAATTTGTCAAGGTGGAACAGGGCATCATTATCAACGTGAAAGCTTGATGGCAGCCGTTGCTGCGGACATCCACTTTGTAAATATCACTCCGTTGAAATCTGATTTACTCGATGAGGTGGACGGTGAATGGCTGGCACCACGCCCCAACACAGACTCGGCGATATTGTTAGCAATTGCCCATACTCTCCACAGAGAGGGCCTAAGTGACCAAGGCTTTCTGGACAAATACACAGAAGGCTTTGATGCATTTTTACCCTATCTATTGGGCGAAAACGACGGGATTGCGAAAACTGCGGATTGGGCAGCAGAAATTAGCGAACTTCCAGCCGAAACCATTCGATCCCTTGCCAGACGAATGGCGCGACAGCGCACAATGATTTCCGTTAGTTGGTCACTGACACGCCAAGACCATGGTGAACAAGCGTTCTGGGCCACCATTATGGTGGCCTCAATGCTGGGCCAAATCGGTCTGCCTGGTGGCGGTTTTGGGTTTGGCTACAGTGCAACAAATCATATTGGCGGCCAGTTCACAATCTTACCTGGGACGTCATTTCCACAAGCCCAGAATAAAATTGACAGCTTTATTCCAGTGGCAAGGATCAGTGACTTACTTCTGCATCCTGGTGAAGACTTTGAATTCGACGGTGTGACCTATCAATATCCAGACACCAAAGTGGTCTATTGGGCCGGAGGCAATCCGTTTCATCACCATCAAGATATCAATCGCCTAATGCGCGCCTGGGCCAAGCCAGACACAATAATTGTCAACGAATGGTGTTGGAATGCCCTCGCAAAGCGTGCCGATATTGTGTTGCCGTGCACCACGCCACTCGAACGTCAGGATATCGCGATGACGCCACGCGACCCCTATGTGGTGTCGATGTCAAAACTGACCGAACCATACGGACAAAGCCGTGATGATTTTGAGATTTTTGCCGGTCTCGCAGAAGCCATGGGGGTCAGGCAAACGTTCACTGAAGACCGCAGCCAAGAAGATTGGCAACGATGGATTTATGATCAAACCCAACAAAGGGCCGCTGCAGTGAATATTGAGATCCCAGACTATGCCCAATTCAGGCAAGATGGGTGGTTCAAACTGACCGCTCCTAGCGAGCCGATAGTAATGTTGCAAGACTTTCGCACAGATCCCATCGCCAATCCACTGGCAACGCCGAGTGGTAAAATAGAAATATTTTCACAAACTGTTGCAGACTTTGGCTATGATGATTGCCCCGGCTATCCAGTCTGGCAAGAGCCTTGTGAGTGGCTGGGAGGACAAGATAACACGCACCCGCTTCATTTGATCTCAAACCAACCCAAAACCAAACTTCACTCGCAAATTGATCACGGCAGTTATAGTAAGGCAGCCAAGATTGCAGGGCGTGAACCGGTGCATATGCATCCGGATGATGCCGCAGCACGCGGACTGGTCAATGACGATATCGTACGGGTGTTCAATCACCGAGGTGCTTGTCTTGGCGGTGTAAGGATCGATAGAAACCTGCGCCCAAGAGTCATTCAAATGAGCACCGGCGCATGGTATGACCCTTTAAACCCAAGTACTCAAGACAGCCTGTGCAAACACGGCAATCCAAACATGTTGACCCCAGATAAGGGCACCTCAAAACTTGGCCAGGGGCCCATTGCGCATTCGTGTCTTGTTGAGGTTGAACGCTTTAAGGGCACGCCCCCACCGGTCACTGCCCATCACCCCCCGGTCATCCTGACATCGTACATTCATACCCCAGAAATTAAAAATCCAGATCACACTTTAGACGATAATCCACTCAATAGGGCAAACAAATGAGCAACCTTCAACAAGCCTTCGATCTCGAAATAACCGTTGTCGTAAGCGCACATCGCCTTGATGAATCACTATTTACTTCCCGCACGGACAGTCCTGAAATGGTCTGTGACGTCTATATTGACCTTATAAAACAGAGATAATCTAATGAAAAATATTCGCCCAATCCGATTAAGGCGCTGCCAATTGGCCATTCCAGGTAGTTCTGTGTCTATGATGGCTAAGGGTTCTCAGCTCGATGTAGACTACATTTTTTTCGACCTTGAAGATGCTGTTGCACCGAGTGAAAAAAAAGCATCTCGGAGTAAAGTTGTTGAAGCCCTAAATACCCTAAACTTTGGGCGTACTACTCGGAGTGTGCGAATTAATGACCCAGCAAGCCCTTACTGTTATGGGGACATTATTGAACTAGTTACTGGCGCAGGTAATAATCTTGATGTGATCATGATTCCAAAGGTTATGGACGCAGCAGATGTTCTGTTTGTTGATAAATTATTGTCGCAATTGGAATTAGACTTAGGGCTTAACCATAAAATAGGCATTGAATGCCTGATTGAAGATGTTGAAGCCATGACTAACATCAACTCCATTGCCGCCTCAACTCCTAGATTGGAAGCCTTGATACTTGGTGTTGGGGACTTTTCTGCCAGTCAGGGTATTCCCATGGAATCGATCGAAGGGACAATTGATTACCCGGGAGATATATGGCACTACCATCGCAATCAATTGGTGATCGCTTGTAAAACTCATGGCCTTACCCCTGTGGATGGTCCTTTTGTTGATTTTAACCAACCAGACCTTTATCGCATCGAGTGTCGCCGCGCCATGCAGCTGGGGTTGGTTGGTAAATGGGCGATTCACCCTTCCCAGATTGAGCATGCACAGGATATATTTTCCCCTTCAAAAGAGGCTGTAACGGCGGCTCGTGAAATGAAGATAGCCTACGATGAAGCTTTGGCACAAGGGATTGGTGCTGTTCAGTATAAAGGTAAATTAATTGATGCTGCCTCCATACGTATGGTTCAAAATATTATAAATCAAGCCGATATGATCGGCATGTAAATGAAATATGATTTTGCTAGTAGCTGATTGATTAGTTGGCCTTAATTAATGCATTCTATGCTTGTGCTGACACTGCCGCTGGCTAATTTTTCTACTTTATAGGCACTCACTCCTTCCCGAGCTGAGTAGGACATTAGGGGCTGACCTGATCTAATGAGTACAGCAACTCCATCATCAATGGCGAGTCCATTTGGCAGAGCCCCGTCACTAATGTGTTGCTGATAAACCCTTTGGCGTTCTGGTTCGGATGAATAATGTGGACAGCAACTGCCGGCTATAATACCCAGTCCCGGGAGTGGTTTGAGCCCATTACCCTCAGCATCCGACAAGGCAAATTCATACCAACATACTGCACCAGCGCTGACGCCTGAAAGGATGGTCCCTGCATTAGCCGCTGCAGCTAACGCAGTATCAAGTTGGTTGTTGCGAAAATAGTTAAGTAAATGTGCAGTATCCCCGCCCCCCACATATATAATATCTTGTTGGCTTACCCAGTCTTTTGCCGTCTGCATCGAAGCACTTTGGAGCAGGTGACTGGTAGATTGAGTGCTAGACAAAAAACGTTGATGAAAAAGGTCTATGCGATAAGTACTGTCATGGCTTGCGGCACCAATAAATCCAATCCGTGGGCGCTTAACTCGGCTTTGAGCAAGTATGAAATCCTCTAGCTCAGGGTCAGTTTCATGGGTAAAACCGCCGCCACCTATAGCAATAATTGTAAAATCGTTTTGTGTGTTTTTCATGTATAGCTTACTAGAGCCCGTTGTGTTGTGCTGCTGATTTTAATAGCAAACTTGATGATGTGACAAATCATTAAGTACATCTTTTGTAAGCTAAATATCATCTAAGGTCAATTTAAATTGACATATCTATGGATAAATAAATTAACACCTATGTGAGGGATAAATATCGCTTGTATAGAATAATTCCCCCTGCCAATATAAAAATAGTTAGAAAATGCGTTTTGTGTTTTAACCTAATGTGTAAATTCATAGAATTTATGGATGAATGGCTGAACTATTTCTATTGGAGACTTTAAGAAACTTCGAGTTATTATGATTTCAAGGAAAAATCACCATGGTGGAGATGAACCCATAAAAAATGCCGTGCGGAAGCAAATAAGCGACCATTAACGGCAGACGTAAAGTAAACCAACGAGGAGTAAAAAGAATGATAAAAATCAAATACTGTTCCGCTTTGCTATTGGCAGTTTTTGCCAGCAGCGTAATGGCCACACCAAGTGGCACCTTTCGTCAGGCACATGAACTAGGATTTGGTAGTTCATCGAGCCTTGACCCCATTTCAAAAGGTCGAGTCTACCAAATTACTGAAAAGATTATGAGTCGTCTTATCCGCCCAGGATTAGATGGTAAGCCACAAGCTGACCTTGCTACTAGCTGGAGCGCAAACGATGACGCCACAGTATGGACATTCAAACTACGTAGTGGTGTGAAGTTCCATGATGGCAGTAGCTTCGAGGCTGCAGATGTTATTTACTCTTTGGGCCGTGTGCTAGATCCTGAATCAGGCAGCCCTGCAAGATCAGCAGTAAAGATGATCGACAAGGTTGAGGCTGTTGATCCAATGACTGTAAAGATCTCATTATCAACCCCCTTCGCTGACATGCCGTTACAGCTTATGGACTATCGCTTACGCATGCTGCCAGAAGGCTCAGGTGACACTATAGCAACTACTGGCATTGGCACAGGGCCATTTAAAGTTGAGAAATTCGATGCTGAAGGCACCACTATTCTTGTGGCTAATAACGAATACTGGGAAGGGTCTCCTGGCGTAGCTCGAATGGAGGTTATTGGTATCTCTGATGGGCAGGCACGTCTGCAAGCGTTGCTTGGCGGCCAGATTGACATGGAGCGCGGTATTACAGGTCAGCAAAAAGTGATGTTGAGTGGTAGTAATAAATTTAAGCTTCAGGAAATACCTACAGGCAACTGGCGCGGCTTTGTTTTTCGTACTGATGTAAAACCCTTTACTGATCAACGAGTGCGCAAGGCAGTGCGGCTTGCTGCAGATCGTGACGCCCTTGTAGCATTAGTTCTGGGCGGTGGCGGTATTGTTGCCTGTGATACACCCGCAGAGCCAAACGATCAATATCGGGCAAATATAAGCTGTCCACAAGATATAGCTATGGCTAAAAAATTGTTAGCTGATGCCGGTTTTCCTAACGGTATTGATATTGATATTTATGTAGCGACGCTAGAACCAAGTTGGCCAGTATTAGCTGAAGCATACCAACAACAGGTCGCAAAAGCGGGTATTCGTGTCAACATCGTGCAGGTGCCAACAGATGGCTACTGGAAAGAAGTATGGATGAAAAAAGAAGTAGCCGCCACACGTTGGAACGAGCGTCCTGCTGATCAAGTGCTGCATGAAGTTTATCTGAGCACAGCTAAGTGGAATGAATCCTACTTCAAGGATATGGCGTTTGATGAAATTCTAGCCTCAGCTCGACGCCAACTCGATTTCAACAAACGAAAGGCGCTTTATATCAAAGCCCAAGAGCACTTGTGGGAAAATACTGGAACATTCATCCCTTATACGGTCACTAAAGTAGTAGGTACAACTTCTCGTGTTAATAACCTCGACGAGGTTAAGAATGATGCAGTGCGGTGGCACAAGATCACAGTAGACTAGTTCTAGGGTAAAAAAATAAACTGGGGCAGCAATTGCTCCAGTTTAGGTTTAGATTTAGGCTGTTAAAAAATAAGAAATACGAGATCTATCAGATGCTATCAATGTTGTTACGCAGGCTATCACTTGGTTTAATCACCGTGATTCTAGTATCGATTATCATCTTTACTGGCGTTGAATTTTTGCCAGGAGATGCCTGCACTGCCTTCCTTGAACGAGAGGCTCAGGGAAAACTACTGGAGAACTGTCGCCAAGACCTTAACCTTAACCGCCCTGCAATCGACCGCTATATCGACTGGGCCTCAAGCGCCATGGTAGGTGACCTTGGGCTTTCAGTGAATGGTCAGCAGAGTATCGCCGAATTAGTCGGTAATCGCATGAATAACTCACTATTGTTAGCATTCTGTGCCCTACTGGTGGGAGTGCCACTGGCTATTTTTTTTGGTGTGATAACCGCTTTATGGCGCGACAAGCCCATAGACCTATTCTTTTCTACAGCAGCTATATTTGCCATGACTATTCCTGAATTCGTTTCTTCAACAGTTCTGATTCTAGTTTTCAGTGTGTGGTTAGGATGGCTGCCTGGTATTGTGCTGACCTCAGCTAACGCATCGGCTGCAGAGTTTTTTCCAGAAATTATTCTGCCCGTGATAGTGGTGGCGATGGTCATGACAGCACACATTTTGCGTATGGTGCGTACCTCGGTCATTGATGTGCTCGCCAGTGATTATGTTCGCATGGCAACACTTAAGGGAGTGCCTTATTGGCAGATCGTATTTCACCATGTACTGCCCAATGCTTTATTACCTGCAATCAATGTGGTGGCCCTGACCATTGCCTGGTTACTGGGCGGTGTCGTAGTCATCGAGGTGGTCTTTAACTATCCGGGGTTAGGCCGAATGATGATTGACTCTATTTCTGATCGGGACCTGCCAGTGGTCCAAGCTATTGCGCTGATACTTGCAACCGTTTATGTCAGCATAAATTTGACCGCTGATCTTTTAACAATGATAGCTAACCCGCGTCTTAGAACGCTTCATATGAGAAAGTAATGACTGCAAAATTATCAGTACCTATCATTAAAAATCGCACTCAAGATCGGCTCTTTAGAGTACTATCTGACGTTATGGCACGTCCTTCGGGTGCAATCGGATTATCTTTGGTTGTTTTTCATCTTGTGCTGGTGGTGATCAGTCCATTTATAGTGCCATTTGATTATCGAGAGATTAGCGCACTGTTGATGCTCAAAGGCCCTAGTTTCGAACACTGGTTTGGTAATGATCATCTGGGGCGAGATATCTTTTCGCGTACCTTGCTTGGAGGGCGTGAGGCTATCTTAGTGACGGGCATTGCTACCCCCATAGCAGTTCTTTGGGGATCATTTATAGGTATATTTTTTGGTCTTGTGGGTGGTCGAATAGATGAGTTTTCGATGCGTATAGTGGATGCTTTTCTGTCGTTGCCATGGATTCTGAAAATGTTGGTACTAATCGTCACCTTTGGTACTGGCATTGGAGTGTTAATACCTACGCTTGCCTTTTTTTATGGCATTCCAGTGATCCGTATTGCTCGGGCAGCGACCCACGATGTTGTGGCGCGTGATTTCATATCTGCGGCCAAGGCAAGAGGTCATGGGCGCATTTCCATCATCCGACACGAACTGCTGCCCAACGTCCTGGATACCCTTATGGTGGAGGGTGCAATGCGCTGGTCGTGGATGCTATTGGCTTTTTCCTCCCTTTCTTTCCTTGGCTTTGGGGCATCGCCACCAACACCGGACTGGGGGCTGATGATAGCGGATGCACGTGGATTTATGTCATTCGCACCCTGGGGCGTTCTAGCACCTGTGGTTTTCCTCAGTTCACTGATCATTGGCATTAACCTCACTGCAGATGCTCTCGCCAAAGCACTTGGTATTGACCGTATTCAGAAGGCACCAGTATGAACCTAGATAATAAACCACTGATAGAGATTTGTGACCTCAGCATCGGTTTTTCCAACTTGGAAAAGCTGGTGCTACCGATACTTCGTAATATAGACCTGACTATAAAAGCTGGTGAAACGGTTGGATTAGTGGGTGAAAGTGGTTCAGGGAAAAGTACACTGGCACTGGCGATGATGGGATATTTAGGAAATCCTCTCAAAGTGCTCAGTGGTTCGACCTCATTTCGTCATCAGTCTACCTTCGACCTCTCCATGCGAGAATTGGAACAAATTAGAGGAGGCCAGCTCGCACTAATCCCACAAAACGCTGGCCAAGCGCTAACCCCGACACAACGGATCGGTAGACAAATATCTGAAGCTTTGAAACTGCACAGCAAGGTCAATGATGCAGATCGTCCTGCACGTGTCATTGACCTCCTAACCCAAGTTCGACTGCCAGACCCGGAGATCTTAGTTAATCGTTATCCCCATGAACTTTCTGGTGGACAGCAACAACGTGTGGCCATAGCAATGGCACTGGCAGGTGAGCCCAATGCACTACTATTGGACGAACCGACCACTGGACTAGATGTGACTACTCAAGCCCATGTACTAGAACTGTTGCGCGATCTGGCTCATGAAACTGGCACTGCAATGGTTTATGTAAGTCATGATCTGGGAGCGATAGCCCGTGTCTGCGACCGTGTAGTAGTTATGTATGCAGGAGAAATTGTGCTTGATGGAAGTGTCCGGCAGGTTTTACTAAAGCCAGTTCACCCATACGCCCGAAGCCTACTAGCATCGATTCCAAAATTACGCGAAGCGAGTTTACCAGCAGCTCTTGATGGACGCCCCCCCGCCCCTGGTGATGTTGGCAATGGTTGCGCATTTGCTGCACGTTGCGCTATGGCTGAAGATCGTTGCACCAATGAAAGGCCAATATTACAGATTACCAAGTCCGGTGAGCGAGTGCGTTGCCACCTATATGAAAAAGTTGAACAATTGGCAGCACCAGGTCCTGGGACAGCTGTGGAACGTTCGCCACTGTCACAGGCGCCCGAAGTACTGGCACTAGATAATGTTGCTATTAGCTATACCTCCCGTGGTCTGTTTGATCAAATCCTAGGTCGTCAGCCTAGTGATACACCGACCGTTGATGATGTTTCCCTTGTCATCCGTAAGGGTGAAACTATTGCCCTTGTGGGTGAATCTGGTAGTGGAAAATCAACTATCTTGAAGGCTATTGCGGGCCTGATCCCAACGCGCAATGGCAAAATCACCTATAATGGAAATGAGTTGCTCAAAGCTAGCATTGACCAGCGCGACAAAAATCAATTACGTCGTATTCAGCTAATTTTCCAAAATCCCGATGATTCTTTAAACCCACGCCAGACTGTGGCGCAAATACTGGCACAGCCACTGCGACTTTATTTTGGACTATCAAACCAGGAATTGCATGATCGCAGCGTAGACATACTGGAACGTGTGCGCCTAGGTAGCCATTATCTTGAACGCCTTCCCAGCCAATTGTCAGGTGGTGAAAAACAGCGTGTGGCGGTGGCTAGAGCATTTATAGCAGAGCCCGAATTAGTATTATGCGATGAAGTGACTTCGGCACTTGACGTTTCGGTACAGGCTGCAGTATTGGAATTACTCAATCGCTTGCAACGAGAATTTGGCACAACCTATATTTTTGTATCTCATGACCTTGCAGTAGTTAGAGCACTAGCTGATCGGGTAGCCCTTTTATATCAGGGGCGACTGTGTGAAATAGGGCCTGTAGCAGACGTTTATTCGCTGCCTTCTCATCCTTACACTGAGGTTTTGTTGGGAGCCGTGCTCGAACCCCATCCAGATTCAGTTCCAGTTCTATCAGCTGATGATATTGTCGAATTGTCACCCATGCCGATAGGTTGCCCATTTCAGCGTCGTTGCCCACGTCGTTTAGGGGAAATATGTGATACGCAAATACCCCCATGGCAACAAGTGAGCTCCGAACATTTAATACGCTGTCACATATCACACAGTGACCTGCAAAAAATCCAAGCTGAACAACTCAGTTGAGAGCGTGCTGAAGTCGTTAGGTATGGGCTATTGTAAAGTGAGTAAGTCTTTTTAGAAGCCCATGTGTTGGCAGCACAGTCGGTAAGGGTGAAGAAAAAAACGTAGAATGTGGATTATTTTCTAATGAAATTAGTTGCTATTTCCTCAATTCAAAAATCTATAGATTTGGACAGAGCTAAGCAGAAAAGCACAAAACTGCTTTTTTTCAAATTTAAATTGCGCTCACCAATTTCCCTCACTGGCATGGCGTAAAGGTTCCCGTTGGCTAAGGCTGACATATTTTATTATACAGAGCGGTTTTATAATCCAGGAAAATTGCGTAAGCATAAGCATGAGAAATTCTCTCAACCTTATTCAACTAAGCTGTCCGTAAAGTCTGGGTAAAGCCCCTGCGATGGGCAGTATTGAAAAAGAGAGAAAACCATATGAGTAAATTGCGCCTGAATGAACCCCGCTTGGCAGTACCTGTTTCTGAGGCCCACTTAATCGGGTGCCGGATAATTCAGGCGGCAGGCTGTCCCTCAGAGGCTGCGGATAAAATCGTAGACCATCTGATTGATGCAGAGCTTTGTGGAGTTGACTCTCATGGCATCATGCGTGTTCTACAATACGCCGACGAGATGAAGCGTGGTTACCTGAAAGCGACCGCAGTTCCAGAAGTCACCGCAGAAAAACCAACTATCATTCATGTTGATGGCCAGGGCGGAATTGGAATTCTTGCGATGGAGATCGCAACGCAGGCTGGCATAGACTCAGCACACCGAAACGGCATTGCTGCGATCGCGGTGCGTAATACAGGCCACACCGGGCGGTTGGGCGCTTTTGCTGAAAAAGCAGCGCATGCGGGATGCCTTTTCATTGCCTGTGGTGGTGGTGCGCGTGACCGCTGGCGTATGGTTGCCCCTCATGGCGGCCGTAAGGCGATTTTGCCAACAAATCCATGGTGCTTTGGTATCCCTGGGGGGGATAGGGGTCCTGTGGTACTGGATTGTGCGACAGGACAAATTGCGGGAGGGTGGATTTATGCTGCGAAGCACGCTGGTGCAACCCTACCTGAAGGCGCAATTGTGGATTGTGAAGGTAACCCCACGATAGAACCCGCTGATTATTTTAATGGGGGTGCAATCTTGCCCAAAGGCGGCGTACTTGGATACGGCCTTGCTACGATTGGCGAACTTATTTGTGACGCGATGCTTGGTCCTGCTATGGTCGAGTGTAATACATTTATGCTGGTGGTGGATACCGTACAGTATCGTCCGGCAGGTCCTTTGCAGCAGGCTGCTGAAGATATTCTGACTGAATTGCGTGGCTGTCCTCCAGCTGCTGGTTTCGACAGAGTCGAGGTGTGCGGAGAACGTGAAAAGACGCGTCGGGCAGAGCGCAGTGAACTCCATTTACCGGCTCGGACGTGGAAAGCTATCTGTGCGGCCTTGCCAAGTTAAGCAAATGGCAGGGTAAGCAAATGGCAGGGTAAGGCTTCACCTGCTCACATTATTTTCTCTTGATAGTAAACCATGACAGCCTGATCAGCACCCCAGAAATTATGGCTCATCATGGATTGTCCGACATTGCGCCTCAGGTGCGGTAAACATGTGTAAATTTCCCCTCACTATTCTGTAATCCCAATCAAAACTGGGCCTTCAGGTAAGGATTTCAGCGTGTTATTTAGAAAAGAGGTTATCAAGAATATCTGCGCCATGTTTCATCGTTTTCCAATCACTTTTGGAACCCATGAGAATAGCTATTTGAACTTGTATTAGTAAACTTCCTCTCTGCTAAAATTTTTCAGGTCTTAATACATTGATATCGTTCATGTACTGGATCATTGCATAGTTTTCGTAATAGTGTTTTTCTAAATACATCACTATATTTTGGGCTACTATTGTGTCACATATTACTTCGATGCGAATATTTGCGCTGGCCTCCCAATTAGCATTTCGTGTACCTTGACCGCCTTTGCCACGAGCATCGGTAATCGTATAACCATGAGCGCCTAGTCGTTCAATATCTTGACTGTCACGATGGTGACTAGTTTTAATGGGTATAATTTCATTTATCTAGCTCCCTAAAAGTGTATGAATTTGCTGTGCAAAATAATAATACAACGGAATACTGATACGCACCCCGTTCAATAGACACTCCAATTGGTTACAATGTAACGCAATAGTCACCGTGTGGCTTATAGTTTCAACCAGCCCATTGTGGCGTTGTATATCGCTGCAGAAGCGGATATGTAGATAACTGACAATCAACTCTACAAGACGGAACACAAAGTAGGTAAAGGCTTGTTTTCAGTATCGCAAGAACATTCCATCCTTCTCGGCCTATTGCAGGTATAGCATCTGTGCAAACTCGTTGAAAATTGAATGGCTTTGTTAAAACAGTTGATGATTTGTTTGTAAAGCTCACCCCACCTAGCCCCCATGCCCTTAATTTTGTACACTTTTTAGATC
>Ga0114995_10002713_pt1 | contig 12204 bp, 11 predicted proteins | sample ArcticOcean_MG_C_11_FD_87038 | JGI IMG/M metagenome (GOLD analysis project Ga0114995, IMG submission 87038) | Marine microbial communities from western Arctic Ocean - ArcticOcean_MG_CB2_154 | ecosystem: Environmental > Aquatic > Marine > Oceanic | place: Arctic Ocean: Canada Basin | collected... | reverse complement strand
TCTGCTTTAAGCTTTTGATATTCTTGTCGGACTCTATCTCTTTGATCTGGTCTTAATTTTGTCCACGCGTCAGGAGAGGCTTCATTAACTACTTCACCATCAACTTCTGTTTCAGAATTGATTTTTTGCTTGAGCTTTTGTTGTGCGTCTTTTGCCTTTTGAAGTCTTTCTTTAGCCTTCTTCAAACGATCTCTGTCTTTTTGTTTCTTTTCAAATTTATCGGCTTTCTTTTCAGCCGCGTCTGCACGACCTGAAGTACTAAATCTGTTGGCAACTTTTTTGACCAGACCAATTACTTCATCGAGCTCTTCAACTGTCATTTCGTTTTCGTTGAAATCAAGGAGTGCGTCGAGATCTATGTCTTCCAGTACATCTTCCTGGTCAGTAGTAATTGTGGTTCCACGCTTAGGCAAAGTCTGAGCAACTTTCTTTTTATAAGCTTTATCATAAGCTTTCTTATCATCGCCTTTAGCGTAATCTGCTTCACGCTTTTTAGAAGTTAGACCTTCGATATCACCAGAAAACTGACTATCTGAAGCAACAGGATGATCGATTTTTTCAATCTCATGTTGGTCCTTAAATCTTTTTTCTTCGGGAGCCTTTGGTTGGCCTACCTCGGAGAGAATGTCTTTAAAATATTTCATATTGAGTCCTATTTAATCTATTTAACTATTTATTAAAAACTTGTATCACTGTCATCATCAAACGCACCAGCTGCTCTTTCTTGTTCGATTTCTTCTTCCATTTCACGAGCCTTTTCGTCAGACATCTGTAATACGTTTTTGACAATCCACTGATGAGAGAAATATTTACCTGTATATTCAGTTACATCTCTCAATGTTGTTAATCGTTCTCTTAAAATCTCAGCTTCCTTAAGTTCCTCGAAATAGTTATCTTTAACAAATTCATATCTTATTTGGTTACGAATTTCATTAAACTCTTCTGGTGTTAAAATTCCTTTTAATACCAATTGTTTCTCAAGTACTATATTAAATAGCCAAGAAAACCTTGTTCTTACCCTTCGAATGAACTTACTAAACTTCAATTCATCTCTGGTTATTTCGGAGGATCTGCCAAAACTTGCCATAGCCTCTGGTTCTAAACGTGTTAAAGGTACCTTCAACGCTTTATATAATTTACGTTGAAAATACATTAAATTCTCATCAGAAGTTAAACCTTGGGCGTTACCACCTGCTAGTGTATCAACCTCTGTAGATCTTTCGCCACCTCTACGAGGGAACCAAAAATCTTCTGTCATTGTCAGCATTTTACGAGCATCTGTCATCTCACCTGTTGCTGAATTATACTGAAGTTTATTTTTATGGCGAGCCATCATATCCCTAAGATATTGTTCCGCCTTTGCCTTCGGTAAATTACCTACATCAATATAAAAAATTCTTCTTTCAGGAGCCCTAGTCAATGTGTAAATGACTGTTGCGTCCTCTAACATACGTAGCTGGTTTAAAGCTTTAATTGATGGGTGTAAGTGAGATAGTACTAAACTATTATTCTCATTCATTAAACCCGAAGTAACTCTACCAACAGAGTCCTTTGCAATTTTAAAGCCAGTTGTTCCACCAGCAACAGGAGAACTTACGCCACCTGTACTTGTATTTTGGAAGCCACTATCTGAATACATATAGTATTCATTTTTCACTCGTTTTGTTGGTACTCCCGAGTGTTGGTCCTTCCCTTTTTTGTCAACTTCACGAATTAATTTAATCTTTCGTGGGTCAACATATCTTAATTCTACGATACCTTTCTTTGTATCATTGTTATCTATAATAATGTGATAGTTTAATCTACCATCAACGTAGAATTTGTAAAACATATCATAAGCATTGTTTGTAAAATCAAACAAAGACAATATGGTATCAAATTCACTAGCAATTTTTTTCCTGACTTTTTCAGGAAGATCAGTTTCACCTAGTGAAATCTCAACTGCCTGTTCATTTGTGTCAATACTTATTGCTTCATTGACGATATCATCAACGGCCTGAGATACCTCAGGTTGCATCGCCATACTGCGATACTTAGTTATAAGTTCAGACTCTGTTTTAGCAGAGCCTTCCATATCTAAAATTGTATTATAAAATCCACCGAGCGCATTACCAACAGTAATGGCACCATCATCGTTAAGAGGTTCGGCAAACGAAACCGGAGCATTAATATCCTCCAGTTCCGGCCTCTTTATCTCAAAGCCAAAAATTTTCACTATATCACCTTATTATTATATAAATTATTATTACGAAGTAGAAATTCCAGTGCTACCCTCTACTCTCCAGAAATCATACTGGAAGGTTACACCGAATTCTTCAACAGTATCTACAGTTCCCCAATCCATTTCGATCTGGTCTACTGTAGTAGGATACATGCCTTCGAACACGTATGACCTGATGGCTTCACCATCTTTACTGTATTGCGTTATTACCGCATTAGATTTGTAATCTTGAGGTAATGCACGTAGATTACTATCATGTGTATTGATAGCATTCATCCATGCTTCCATTCCATTTCTTACAATGAAATCCTCATCATTAATACAAGTTACTGTCCAATCTTCAAATGTTCTATCACCTGCATATTTAATATTTCTACCAAAATATGGGACCTCGTAAGACCCTAAGGTCGAACCAGGAATTCCTGCCGCACGTACCATAAATGGTACTTTAAAATCAGCTTCAGGGGCTACAGGGTTAAGTATTTGCACTTGGAAAAGAGTTGGACGAGCACCACCACCTGTTAATTGTGATTTGAACTCGTTAATATTAAATGCCATTTCTCTTGTCTCCTATTATTTCTATATATTTATCTGTTATAGAGAACCAACAATTTCTTCAAACTCAATTCCGGCACGAGTAGCAACAAATGTCAATTCAATAACATTAATTGAGCGTGCAGGTTTGATGAAGATATTAGCTCTAAATTTACCCTGATCAACCACAGCTGGTGTGTTAACAGTACTATCTGATACAACTCTATAATCTATAATTCCTCTTCGTCCTTGAATATCTCTTAAGAATGGTTCAACAATATTCTTGAACTGTGTTTGAGAGAATTCATCATTCAATTCAAATAGGAATGATTGAGCAGTATTAGCAATGACTTTTTCTACAGCGATGAACAATCTTCTTACATTAATTTGTGAGAATGCTGTCGTTAGACCTAAACCAGTTTTATCACCGAATAAGACAATTCCTTGTCCTACCTGACTCATTACTGGGTTAACGTCTGCACTATAGAGTTGGTCTCTTTGTGTTTTATTAGGATTAAATGCCAATTTAACAACATTTTTAATCACACCCTTACGGAAACCAGCTGGTGACTCATAAGGTTCAACACGGGAAGCAAGACCAGCAGAATCTCCGTTAAGAGGAGTATATCTGTATACATCATTGTACTTATCGTATCTGTATTTGTAACCAGAATCCATGAACCAATAAGAACTGTTCTGTAATAGGTTTCTGTATGCAACTACTTTAGTAAGTTTAGCATGTGTTTTGAGTTCATCAACTACTGCTTCCTTGGAAGGTGAGATAAATGCAACAGCATCCTTTCTATAATCTGTGATATTAGAAATGATGTAATTAGCAAGGTTACCTGCGTTATCACCTTTACCTTGAAGTACGAATGAAACATCAATTTCGTTTGCAGATTTAAATAAATCATATCCTGCAGCGAGAGCACCCAGTCCAGTAGCACTTTCTGTTGTGCCAGCAGTACCATTTGCTAGTGTTTCATATTTAAGTGTTTGAGCTTCAAAATGTGTTGTATTAGCAACTTTCACCCAAGAAGAACCAGCAGTAACTACATCTTTATAATAATTTGTAGTACCATCTGATAATTTAGCAGTTGTAGTTGTTGATACATCTGTATATAATTCTAAAGCTACACCAACTTCACCACCAATAGAGCCGTCATTATCAATAACAGCAACATGATAGTTACCAGTTTGTGGTGCCTTACCAAATAATCCAGCATATTTCCATTTTCTTTCAAGTGAAAGTTTACTTAAATCTGTTTCTGGTAGTAAGTAGTTTGTTGCGAATTCAAGCGCATAGTCGTATGATGTAATAAGTGAACTGTTTGCAGTTACGTCGCCGGCTGCATCTAGTGATTGTTCGGTTATAGCAGTTAATGATAACTCCTGATACCCTACTGAATCATTACCAATTCTTATTAAATCACCAACAGTTACGTCTGCGAGTGTTATTCTGCTGCTAGGTGCAACTTCGAAAGTTGTATTAGCAGTGTTAAAGGTAATTGACTGCAAAATTTGAGTATTACCAGTTATTCTTGATGCGGTTATATCGGCCACACTGATTAAGGTATCAGAAAAATCTGTATCCTTAACATACGCAACATCTAGTGAGTTACCTAAATCGCCAGGATACAATGCGTCAAAACCACCAAAAGTGTGTAGTTGTGTATTTGCATTTGAAGTATCACTAGCAGAGGCTGCCACTGCACCATTATCAACTCTAGCCACATATAATGCGCTTGAGTATGAAAGGTAATCTGCTGCTACAAAGAATGTTTCAAAGTTATCATTGGTTGGTGTACCAAATCTACTTACTAATTCATTCTCTGAAGAAACAAGAACAGTTTCACCTACAGGACCCCATCTAAAAACACCCGCGATTGCTGCAGGCGGTGTTGCGATGGCCGGTACCGCTGCTGATGCGTCGACTTCTCGAACAATTACGGAAGGACTTACGGAAAAAGCCATATTATTTCTCCTTTAATATATCTATTTTAAAAAAACTTTTTTTAATAATTTGTTATCACCTTTTATTTATAAAAAACAAAGTCTACACCTCAAATGAACCAGAACCGACTGATGACCAGCCGTCCCCATCACCTATATCTTCACCTGTATCAATAAACCCAAATGGTAGTAGTTCCTCATTTAACTGTTCCTCAGTTTTCTCTCGTAAGGAAGCCAAGGTATTTATGTCTGTGAGTTCTCTAAAAAATCTATCATCTGTTAGCCATGCAAAGATAACTAAATTCATAACTAGATCATCATGAAAACCAGGTTCAGCTTCGTAAGAATATCCTTTCTTAGAAAAGCGTGATAACTCCTGTATAGTGTTATAATCTACCAAAATCATCTGGTTTTGTTCAACCAGCATTTTTAGTATCGAACAACCTTTTTGTTTAACACTTTTTGTTGTTCTTATTCCATTATCATTGCCTCTTCCAAATCCACCTGATATTCGTTTGCCAGCTCTGCCGGCAGACTCAGTGAATAGAAGATTTTCATAGCCGTAGTCCATTAAGAGCACAGATGATACCTGTTCACCAATATCGTTAATTTCGATGAGTACTGCGCCTTCATTATACATGAGGCCTATTCTATATATAATTGAAGCGAAATCAACAGGACTAATATAGTTATCCCTGAATACACATACCTGTTTATAAGGCATTTCCGATACATCAAACACTGTAAATGTTGAATAGTCAAGGCCTTTGCCTCGAGATACGTCAACTGTAATTACATATGAATGTTCTGGAATCGGAGCTTCATATTGATATAAATTGTCTCTTTCTACTAATGGTTTTGAATGTAATAATTGTTTTAATTTAGCACCACTAATTAATGTGCCAGAACTTCCAACAAACTCACAACAATATTCTTGTGCAAATTTTTGTTCGTCGTGGTCAAGTGCCTCCATTGTTTCTTTTCGCCAGGCTTCGTCTCTACCAGGCACATCGTTCCACATAACCTCAACATATTCATAACCATTAGTACCTTCCTTAGCACCCTTACATGTTTTCCAGAAGTGGTTTAAACCGTTTGGGGTAGAGGTCATTAATAATTTTGTTGTTTTACCAGATGATATCGTTGGATATACAGAAGCAAAAAATTCATCAAAGCCTTCAATAAATGCAACCTCGTCTAGGTATAGGAATGAGATTGACTTACCACGAATGGCCGATGATGTGGTAGTACCAGCATATATTTTACAGCCATTTTCTAAGGTAATATTACCTTTATTCCATTCCTCAACACCCTGTTGCATCCATTTTGGTAAAGCTTCATATGCAAGTTGAACTCTACCCAATACCTCTCTTGCAGCATCACCCTTGTTTGCCAATACAGCAACAGTTTTAAATTCATTAAATAGGATGTAGTGTAATATAACAGCTACTGCAGTGGTTGTTTTACCTGCCTGCCTTGATGTTAATACAGCACAACGCCTTTCATCTGTAATCTTTTGCACAATATCTTTTTGGTAATCATACATTTGCATTGGAATTAATCCATGGTCAACATGTACGATCTTAATATATTGCTCTGCAAAGTAAATTGGATCTTTGGCACACTTCAGATATTCCTTTAACATATCTGGAGTCCATTCTACCTCCTCACCTGATTTCTTAAGAAACGAATTTCCTAAGTAACCCTTATAGCCTTCAAGCATTGCTAGAGTCATCCTTTATCATTTTAAGCAAATCTGCGGTTGACACTATTAAATTATTATTGGTAACATTTGTTGATGGGCCTGATTCTTCTTTTGCATATCTTTTCTTGGTTGACATCTCAACATAATCTTTATTAGCGTCAAGTAATGTTTTCATCAATTGAGATACAACCTCGAACGCTCTAGGCGATTCAGATTGTTTTGCAATTTCAACCATTTCCTTTACTGAGTCATCGCCTAGGCTAATGATACTCTCGATATTTTTTCTTGCAAGCTCAATATCTCTTAAATTTTCTTCGGCATTTTTGTCGTCAGGTATTACAGCTAGGGGTGTTTCTTCTTTTACAACTGGTAGTAATTCAACCTCATCGTTTGTTGTAAAAGCATTAGCAGGAAGGTCGGGCAATTTATCTTCTGTATCGCCTATAATTTCTTTTACTTCCTTAACAGCATCCTCTAGTGGTTTCATACCTAAATGTTGTGCAATTGTATCATCACTCATATCATTCTCTTTATTTATTTTTATTTACAAAATCACTTTCGCCAAAAGCTACACGTTTTCTTAAATCACTACTACTAAATCTGTGGTCTCGTCTATTAAAATACAGGTCGATATCTCGTTTACGACATATGTCTTTTCCTGTGAAGTCTTTGTCGCGATATTCCTCGCCTAAGATACGAACATGAATAGTATACATTTCCAAGATATCTTCTAGATCTTGTTCAGATGAGTAAGGTATAATTTCATCAACATAGCTTAATGCTTTAAGTTGAGTATATCTTTCTACTACTGTCTGTATAGGTCCATTTTTCTCTGGTCTGTCCCCGCTTGGGTCCATTTGCAATCCGACCATTAAATAATCACATTGTTCCTTTGCTTCTCTTAACATTTGTACATGACCTGCATGTAGCAAATCAAATGTACTTGCCGTAAATCCAACTTTTATCATAATATTCCATTCTTTCAAATTACTTATAGCCCATTATAACATATTTTATATGAAATGTCAACCATTAACTTGGGGCAGTATTTGCTGTAACCTCTGCATAATCCCAATTGTCATCAAACTCTACTAAGCTATAATCAATACTCAACGCTCTATCGGTTGTAGGTGTATTATTGGCAAACATACCAGGTGAAACAGAATAGAACTCTTCAAATGATGTATTTGCGACTGTATCAGTTGCGTAACGAACATCAACAAATTTAATTGTAGCCTTATCTCTCTCCGGCCCAAAGAACCAACCTTTCATTGTAAAGTTAAGTGTATATAAAACACTTCTTCGTTCTTCAAAATCACCCTCGTAAAGGTCCTCGAATGATACATCGTTTAAAATTAAAGGTATATCCATTGGTTCCAGACCATCAATAAGTCGAACCGTACTTGTAAACTCGGGATTGAAAAATGGTAATATTTGTTCTAATAACTTAACAGCGTCTTCATTATATTTAGCCATAATGTATAATGAAAAATCTAAATTATATGGAACACCAGCATATACATATCGTCTATTACCACCATCTACATCAACACCAGTTTTTCTTAATTTTCTTGTTGGTGCAACTTTTCTTTCAGGGTCGTATGACATATTGGTCATTTCAAAAGACATTCTTGGAAGATTAATTGCAACACCTTTTAGAAATGCAGGGTCCTGAGTAACACGAGCTAATATTTTCTGGAACGGTGCATATGATATTGGAACAATCATATCCTGTTTTAAAACATTATTATTATCAACTCTTTGTATTTTTAGCTGATTAAAGTATGTACCAAATAATGCAACGTATTTGCGTAGTGTTGAATTGTAAAAATAATTTGCGATTGCCATGGTTTTACCTAGTTATCGTTGATATTAATACTTTCACTGAATGGGTCTATTTCAGAGAAATCAATAATAGCATCGCCTTCTTGTTCGAATGTTAGGTTACGTGAAATCGGGTCTAATTCAGCAATAGCATTAAGTGTTGCTGTATTTGATGTAAGTATTTCTCTATTAAATCTACTGAAGTAATTATCAATGTTAGCGCGACCAGTCTGCATTCTTTGGCCTGTGTATTCAGCCAATTCACAAACCATATCATAGACTTGTAATGCACCTGATTGATAAAATAAACTTTCATCTTCTACAAATTTAATCTCAAAGATGTTTTCTGATAGTGGGAAGTATATTAAATCACCTTCCTTAGGTCGTATGACAGTTCCTTGTTCCCTAGTAACATATTGTTCAAATGTTCTATTTGCAACTGTAAGTGTCATTTGGTCTCTAATTTGTAAACCAAACTTGGATAGGAAATCACCCTCACCTTCAAACCCATCTACATTTTTAACATAAGTTTCAAATTCAAATGTTTCATTATATAGTGGCAAATCATCTTCGTTAAAAACTTTATCTATGGCACCGTCAACACGAGTAATATAAATTACATCAACGCCGTACATTTTAATACTTTCAATAACTAAATCTTCAACCAGTTGTTGCTCGTTAAAGTTTGAGTAGTTATCAAAGAATACATTAGTCGCCATGCTTTATCCAATATAATTATAATTGAGGGGTTGTAAACTAGCTACTGCATCTTCTTCCATGCGCAGTCTATCTTCTCTAGCTTCTGCAAGAATTTGTTCACCATTAAATGCAACGCCACCGACTAATTGCATTCCAGTGAATTTTGTTAAATTAAGTCCCCATTGTTCGCGAACAAGTGCAGCAGAATAATTTTGCAACCATCTGTCGGACCACACATCTGAGTATGTATCTGCATCTATGACATCATACGCTTCAATGATAATATAATTGCCTACCGTCATAGCAGTTGAGCCATCAATAAATAATTTATTTACATGTTTATTATAACGAATCATTGGTTTACCTACAAGCATTTCCTGTAAGAATTCCATATGTTGCATTGCCATATAATAATTTGTAATATTATAGCCGGTTATATCTTCAAGGTTGTTTAATACGAATTGATACTGAACATTAAAAATACCACTTCCTGCGGAAATACTTGTATTTAAATTAAAGATCCCGGATATACCTAAAAGTTGCGAAGGTAGAGTTACATAACCATTGTCGATATCATCTTGTGTAATCTGATGTTTTAAATAAACTAATTGACTTCCGTTATAGTGATAGTCTCTCCAAAAATCAACAGCTTCATCAATACGATCATCAACTTGCTCATCGGCGACATTTATCTGTATAACCGGAGCTCCAAGTTTTCTTAGAATCCAATCCTTAAATTCGTCTCTTGTTGTTGGTTGTGCCATTAGTTTATTCTCTTTTATTTATTACGTAAACACGCAAGTTGCTACCTGGCCTGTACCAGGGAAAGGATCATTTGCACCGGTATAATCACCACCACCCGTCCAAATCCACTGCGTATCACCGCCTGAGTTTCCGGTATAAGTTGCGCTTGTTCTTTGATAAGCTGTTCCATTTACAGTTAAAGTAGTCCATCCACTGTTTGCGAGGTTAGTACCATCAATTATGATGCTTACTCCATTAACGGCACTGAAGACATTATTCCAATAATACATAATTCTCACAAATGAAGCGCCACTATAAATATTACTTGTTCCATCAGAGATAGATCCATAAGTAGTACTACTGTAAACAAAAAAGCCTTTGTAATTGGTTGTGTTGGTTGGCACACCACTTCCCCCAGGAAATGTTACAGAATGTGACCCAACAGTAACTGCTTGACTATCTAAATTATTTGATCCAGCGGATACCGCGCCACCACTAGCAATGATATTTAAAACGTGTGAAAGTGCCATTATGCTGTCCCTATCCAAAACATTTTATAGTAGCCTGTTGCCACTATATTTGATGTGCTTGCTGCTGTTGCAATTTCTACCTTAACTGTACCAAACCTATCACCATAAGATGAAGGATTAGCTGTGTCTCTCCACCAAAATTTCCGATCTACAGCAAGCGAGTACCACTGGTTTTCGTTAATGCTATCAGCCAGGAGAGGTGGTGCAGCGGTGATAAACCCCAAACGAATCCAAAATGTAGTTGATGGTGTAATATTATTCCAAGATGAAGTTGAGTGTAACGCGTAACCGCCACCTCCGATATTACCTCCGCCATCGTATGTATATACATTGCCGTCTGCGTCAAACTTCCAACCTCCAACCATAGGGGAAGTACCAGCAAAAACAGTATGATACATTGGACTTCCAGAAGTTCCTTCTAAGGTAATGGCTTCTGTTGGTGGAGTAGCTCCTGTTGCGCCGTAACCTATCGCAGTTGCTACCTGATAAGTATCTCTAGATATAATTGTAATTTGCCAATACCTATGACCGGACCAAGTTGGTTCTCCACCATTCCAAGTAATAGATGATGGGAACGTTGGCACATACGGAGTAGTACCTGTGTCTAATAAAACCGCAGTTGTTCTGCCTTGCGCGTCACCCGATATAGTAAATGTTTGGTTTGCAGACATAATACACGACTGAATGCCACCAGTAAAGCTAATGGAATTAGTTATAACTGACGCGGTAGAATGCAAGTCACCATGAGTGCCCACCGTTGACTCTATATTAGTAAATGCCCTTGAATCTGATATTACTGGTACTCCAGATATTTTAACCGCCACTGTATTCTCCTTTTGCGTAATTGCCGCTCACAATTATATTCTCTCCAGATTGATTATGTTCATGTCCACCTGCTTTATACACTGCAAATTGTTCTGATGTTGTTTCAATATAAACCGTATCGGTATCTTGAGATGTATATTCTGCAGTACCTGCATAATCAGGAGGAAGTACCCATGCACCGTTTATTAACATTGGGTGATCGTTTGTAATTTCTAACCAACCATTAACTGTGTAATAACCTTCACGTAAATGATCTTTATTAATCGCGGTAACTTGCGTGTATTGTCCTATATGAAGACCAGATTTTCCGGCCGGGTCGGTACGCGTATTGCCATCAACAATCCAATCTCCGACTTCAAGATCGTAAACTCTTGTTAAACCTTGTCCTTGAACAAATACTAGCATATCATTTGTTAAACAAGTGTTACCAACACCAGCACCGAAAAACATAGCTGTTATCTCTTGATTTGCTGTATCGAGCACAGTATTTGTTGTTGCGTTACGTATTGAAATAGTACCATCTAATCTGATTAAGGTCTCACCAACAGTGCCTGTTTCTATTTTCCATTCTCTCGCGGTACCTAAACCTAACCAAACATTATTACCAGCGTTAGTAACAATACTTGCGCCGCCGTTCGATGTAGTCGTAAAAGAAAAATTAACTTCATAATCCGAACCAGTGACTCCAGATCCCCATGAAGAAGTTCCGGTTTGTGTTGGACTGCTTGCATAACCTCCGTAGGGACTTCCGCCAGCACTACTATAAGTTACTGCGCCTGATGGCTGAACTATCATTGATGCTACCATTTTACCATGTGGATTAGTATATTCATCCCATATTGTAGACGAGGCATAGTATCTATCTTGAGCTCCTAAATCTACCGAAGCAGTTGGGGCGTCTCCCCAACCAGTTGCTGTTGCTCTAATTGTTCCACTATCCCAACAAGTTAGACCTACCACCCAAACCTGTATTCCTGCAGCGTCAAAATCTGGTGCTGTACCATCCCCTGGCCATTCTACTGAAGCAGGAAATGTCGGAGTATGGCCACTTGCGGATACATTTAATAAAAGTATACAAGCTCTTCCTACAGCAAGATTAGTTGCGGTAAACGTTGTATTACCTGATAACGTAACAGACATTGTTGGTTTGGACATGTCTAACACTGTAG
>Ga0114995_10002712_pt1 | contig 12205 bp, 15 predicted proteins | sample ArcticOcean_MG_C_11_FD_87038 | JGI IMG/M metagenome (GOLD analysis project Ga0114995, IMG submission 87038) | Marine microbial communities from western Arctic Ocean - ArcticOcean_MG_CB2_154 | ecosystem: Environmental > Aquatic > Marine > Oceanic | place: Arctic Ocean: Canada Basin | collected... | reverse complement strand
TCTAGAACAAGAGATTTAGTAGAGAAATTGTTTGGTAAAGCTGCAAAGGCTCATCTTAAGAAATTACTTTCAGAAGGTGACATTACACTCGTTAGTCATGATAAAGGAAAGTTCGGAAGAATTCTTGGAGAACTATTCGTTTCAAAATTGGACAATGAAGGACATCCAGTCTTTGAAACAGAAACAAGAGTCTCAGTAAATCAACAAATGATTGACGACCATCATGCAGTGGAATACACTGGTGAGAACAAAGACACTACAGAAGCAAGACACTTAGAACATCGTAAACTGTTATTAGAAAACGGGACTGTTACACAAGAACAGATAGACGAGGTTCTCTAATGATTATAGCTGGAATTGATTTATTCTATATACTAATGATTGCAGTAATATTCGGATTTATCATTCACCTAGAAGTTCAAATCAGATTACTAAGAGTTATGATGGAAGAACATACCCAAGTAGTGGGTAGTATGAAAGATTGTCTTAAAGAGTCAAAAAAAACTTAAAAACCCCCTTGTAATATCCCCCTCTCTTATGTATAATAGATGTATACATTAGGAGAAGTGTTATGTCATTTTTAAAAGATTTAGTAAAATCAACAGGTAACGAATACGCAAGTATCGTATCCGAAGGTGTGCAAGCAGGAGATGTAGATTCATTTATAGACAGTGGTTCTTATATCTTTAATGCATTACTTAGTGGTTCACTGTACGGTGGACTTCCCAAAAACAAAATCACTGCAATAGCAGGAGAGTCAGCAACAGGAAAAACTTTCTTTGCACTTGGTATGGTCAAACAATTCTTGAGTGACCACCCCGATGCAGCTGTTATCTACTTTGAGTCCGAGTCAGCAATCACAAAAGAGATGATTGAAGATAGAGGAATTGACTCAAAAAGAATAGTGATTGTCCCAGTGGTTACTGTACAAGAGTTCAGAAACCAATCCTTAAACATTCTAGACAAGTATCTAGAAACAGATGAATCCAAACGTCCACCTATGATGTTTTGTTTAGACTCACTTGGTATGTTATCAACTACTAAAGAAATCGAAGACACTGCAGAAGGTAAAGAGACCAAAGATATGACTCGAGCACAAATAACCAAAGGTGCATTCAGAGTTCTTACTCTTAAGTTAGGTCGTGCTGGAGTTCCGATGATAGTAACGAACCACACATATGATGTGATTGGTTCTATGTTCCCTCAGAAAGAAATGGGTGGTGGTAGTGGTCTGAAATATGCAGCTTCATCAATCATCTATCTTTCTAAAAGAAAGGAGAAGGAAGGAACAGAAATTATTGGAAACATTATTCATTGTAAGAATGCTAAAAGTAGACTTACTGTTGAGAACAGAGTTGTTGATGTAAGATTATCATACGACAGTGGTCTTGATAGGTACTATGGTTTATTAGACCTTGCACTTGCTCACGGGGTATTTGAGAAATCAAGTACAAGAGTTAAACTACCGAATGGAAAGACCGAATTTGGTAAGACAATTAATAACAACCCCGAAAAGTACTTCACACCCGATGTGATGGAAAAATTAGAAGAAGTGGTAAAAGGACATTTTAAATATGGAAGCAAGAATAGAACAGACGATTCTCAAGAATCTGATACAGTCTGAAGAGTTTACACGGAAGGTCATCCCGTTCATAAAGGACGAGTATTTCACCGACTTAACTGAGAGAACAGTATTTACTGAAGTAAAGGATTACTTTGATAAGTACACCAAAGCACCTACAGTCGAAGCACTTCTCATAAACCTTGACAACAATACTACTCTTAACGAGCAGGTTGTCAATGGTTCTAAGACTATAGTCAGTGCAATTGGAAAATCAAATGAACCTACTCCATCCGAATGGTTGGAAACCGAAACTGAACAATGGTGTAAAGATAGAGCAATCTATATTGCAGTCATGGACAGTATCGAGGTCATTGATAAGAAGTCTCAAAGGTCAACAGGTGAAATACCCGAACTCCTTAAGGATGCACTTTCCGTGTCTTTTGATGTGTCAATAGGACACGACCAAATCGAAGACAAAGATGCAAGATTCAAATTCTACAATACGGAAGAAGAGAAGTTACCGTTTGATTTAGAATACTTTAATAAGATTACTAAGGGAGGCTTACCCAATAAAACCTTGAATGTCTGTTTAGCAGGAACAGGTGTGGGTAAGTCCCTATTCATGTGTCACATGGCATCTAGTCATTTGATGATGAACAAGAATGTCTTATACATTACTATGGAAATGTCAGAGGAAAGGATTGCAGAAAGGATTGATGCAAACATCATGAATGTTCCTATGAAGGATTTACCCGACATGTCTAAAACAATCTTTGATAAAAAGATTAATAAGATTGCAGAAAAAACTAAGGGTAGACTTATCATTAAGGAATATCCTACTGCATCTGCACATGTTGGTCACTTCAGACATTTATTACAAGAACTTGATATCAAGAAAGATTTCAAACCCGATATCATATTCATAGATTACTTAAACATATGTGCATCTCATAGAATTAAGCCTGGAGCAGGTGCAAACAGTTATACACTAGTTAAGAGTATTGCAGAAGAACTTAGAGGACTTGCAGTAGAGTTTGATGTACCACTTATGACTGCAACACAAACAACTCGTAGTGGGTTTGGTTCAACAGATATTGAACTAACAGATACTTCAGAGTCATTTGGATTACCAGCAACTGCAGACTTAATGTTTGCACTGATTACATCTGAAGAGTTAGACGAGTTAGACCAGTTAGTAGTTAAACAGTTGAAGAATAGATACAATGACCCAACCATATTCAAAAGGTTTGTCATAGGTATTGATAGAAGTCGTATGAAGTTGTATGATTGTGAACAAGAAGCTCAAGAGGAATTGATTGAGTCTGCAGTGAATGACGATGTTCCTGTATTTGATAGAGGAAGAAATGACGGACAGAAACGAGATTTCTCAAGTTTTAAATAAAAACCCCTTGTCAGTGAGTACCTTTTTTATGTATAATACAAGTATGAAAAATTTAATAACAATATTAACCGTAGGTCTACTCACTGCATGTGGTGGTGGAACTGGTGTTGCACCAATAGAACTACAAACTTTAACAACAACTGGTGGAAATCCACCAATGGGAAGTTCCCCCATCTTAACTACCAAAGTTATTGATGGATATGTGGAAGGTGCAAATGTCTTTTTAGATGTAAACTGGAACCTCATCCAAGATGAAGGAGAACCTAGTGCAAACTATAATGCAGAGTCACAAGAGTATTACTTTCTAGAAAGTCAATTTACTGCAGTCGATAACTTCTCAGTAGAAAGTTGTGCATACAATAGACCGAGGATTGCAGAAGTACCAATAGGTGCATATGACTCCACAAGGGGATATGTAGAAACTGCATATACGATGAGTTATTATCCAGCTGCATATAATGACAGTGGTCGTGCAAATGTCACACCATTTACAACATTGTTTGCAGATTATGTATCAGATGCATTACAGGGAGTAAGTATCTCAGTAGCAAATGGTTGTGGTACAGTTGCAACTAATACTGCAACTACAGTTATTAATAAGGTAGAAAGTGTCTTATATGACCTCTATCAGAACTTTGGAGTATCCTCAGAAGAATTATATTCAGATTTCATTGCAAGTGAGAATACAACCTTACAGGCAACAGGAGAAAGGATTGTAGATTTCTTAGGAACAATCAACACTGTTGCAACATTACTGGAAGATGAATACAACCTTAACATTTTATCAACTTTAGATACAGGTTTGATATCCACTATTCTTAATGGAACAGAATTCTCTACTATTACATTCAATCTAATGAATGAAACTGAAGGAGAACAGGTCGATGATAACTTTAGATATCAGAGACGACATGCATTTTATAATCTTGTTGCAAACCATCAAGGTCAAATATTAGATAATGATGGTAACCCAATTGTATTGACTACAGCTGGATTATCAGAAGTTGCAGATACATCGATATCAGAGAACTATGAGTCAATCACTAATGTATTCGGACTTCCCGTAATTATTGCAATAGAAATAACAAATGGTGTATCCGATAGTTATATAAGATTTCTATCAGATGTTGGTCATCTATCTTATACTGTAAGAGGGGACATGAGATGGGTTCAAGAGATTGTGACACCAAATGTTTCAGATTTTGAGTTAAGAATTAACAATACAAATAATACTAATTTTAGTTATGATTTACTGGGTATGATGTCTTACAGGGATGTCTACACAATACAGGATATCTATACGGAAATTAATGCATTATCAAAGACAATGTCAAACTATGTATCACTAACATATCTGTTATCTGATGGTGATATGATACAATATTATGAGAATGAACATGCATACACTAACGGCCCCACTAAAACAGAACAATGTGATGTGTTCGTAGGGAATTCGTCAACATCTTACTTTGGTAATGAGGCTTATAATATATGTTCTAGTAATATGCAATAAATAGATATGTAATCATGAAAAAGAATTTAAAGTCAACACAGGTAATCGATGCATTAACTCAAAAGATTGAGTTGAAGAAAGACCTTCGTGTTGCAAAAAAAGAACAGGATGCAGTTGAGATAAAACAAATCAATAAGAAAATTGATAAAATTGAGAAGAAACTGCACTCCATACCATTGCAAAAATACTAAATAATCATATACATTTAGGAGACTCCACATGGCATGGGCAGACGAAATAGCAGAACAAAACGCAATATTGGCATCAAATCAAAAAAATCTAGATTGGTTACAAGGTAATACAGCTACCTTTCATACTGGAAGTTCAGAAGAACCAATTGAAAGAACAGCCGCAGGTGCAGTAGGTTATATGACAGCATGGAGAACTGATAACCCATCAGTTACCGAAGGGGATTTGTTCCATAAATGGAATTACTGGGTTAATGATGTAACAATTGAGGGTGATGATGCACCTTCTAAAACTGTAGCAGAAGCCATAACTGCAATTCAAGAAGGTATGGCACTAATCACTGCAGATAGAGATACTCTTCAAGCACACATAGACAATGGTGATGTCGACGCAGGTGCATAACACACCTTTTCAAATCTTATAAATAGTAGACAGGATACACATTTTAGTGTATAATCTACTATATGGCCGTTAAAAATCTACATTTAGAACACTTAGAAGACGAAATCATCAACAATGGTATCAATGGTGGTCGTGCAGCTATAAACTTCTTACAGGGTCTTAGAGACATGATGAAGGGTACTTCTAAGAAAGCAGTTAACATGACTGTAAAGTGGGACGGAGCTCCTGCTATATTTTGTGGAAAACACCCCGAAACTAGTCAATTCTTCGTAGCAAAGAAGTCTTTATTCAATAAAGAACCCAAGTTTTACACATCAGAACAACAAATCAAAGATGCACCCGAACTAAGTGGTGACTTAGAGTCAAAGTTCTTAGACTCATTCAAATACTTGTCTGCACTATCATTTTCTGATATCTTACAGGGTGACTTAATGTTCACCGATGACAAGTCCACTAAGACCATAGATGGTAAACAATACATTACATTCCAACCTAATACTATTCTCTATGCAGTAGACGAAGATTCAACACTTGGTAAAGAGATTTCCAGTGCAAAACTAGGTATAGTGTTTCACACTACTTACACTGGTGACTCTATAGAAAACCTCAGTGCATCATTCGGTGCAAACACATCTAAGTTAGGACACAGTAAAGATGTGTGGATTGACGATGCATCATATAAAGATGTCAGTGGTAAGGGGTCGATGACTGCAACAGAAACACTTAAGTTAACACAAACACTTACTATGACTGGTAAACAGTTTCACCAAATCAAACGACCTATGTTAGAAAAGTTTATGAAAGTGCAAGACACTATAAACGCAAAGGGAGCTGCTGGTGCATCCTTTAAAACATATTGTAATTCACTGATTAGACAAGGTAAGTTTACACCAACTTACGCAGGTTATATGAAACACTTTGAGAACTACTGGAGAGATAAGGTAGTTGGTAAAGTTAAGATGGAAAAGACTAAACAAATTAAAAAAGAAATAGGTGAACAATTATACAATGAATTGAGAAGTATGAAGAAGTTCATCGAAGCACTCACTAGTTTCATGTTACACTTAGTGGTTGCAAAACAACTTATCATCGTTGCATTGAATAGAGTAAAATCAATCGGAACCTTTGTAAAGACTGCAACAGGATTTTCAGCGGTAAACCCTGAAGGTTACGTTGCAATCGACAACGATGGGAAAGCAGTGAAGTTAGTAGACCGTATGGAATTCTCACTAAATAACTTTACAGTTGCAAAGAATTGGGATAAGTAATGAAAACATTTAACGGATTTATAACAGAAGCAAAGAAACCTAAAGGTGCAGTATTTACCTTTGGTCGTTTCAATCCACCTACAACAGGTCATGCAAAGTTAGTTAAGAAACTAAAATCAGTTGCAACGGGTGGTTACAATGTTCTTTTGTTCACCTCACATTCAAACGATAGGGTCAAGAATCCACTAACACATAGACAAAAGGTATCATACCTCACTAAATTCTTCGGTAAGATAGTTGTAGACACACCTATACGAACAGTATTTGATATTGCAGTTGAATTACAAAGACAAAAGTACACACATGTAAGAATGGTTGTGGGTTCAGATAGAGTAAGGGAATTCGATACACTACTAAACAAATACAACGGAGTCAAAGCTAGACATGGTTTTTATAAGTTCGAACAGATAGAGATTGTATCTGCTGGAGAAAGAGATGCAGATGCAGATGACGTAAGTGGAATGAGTGCAAGTAAACTCAGAGGATATGCAGAAGCAGGTGACTTTGATAACTTTAAACTTGGAGTACCCACTAAATCTGCTGGACTACTAAAAAATCTTTACAATGACATTCGTAAAGGAATGGGTATTGTAGAGTCAAAACTACCATCTTACATGATTGAAGATTTAATCACCGAAGGTGTCTATGACCCAGGCGTATTCAAAGCAGTGTTCCTAATGGGTGGGCCTGGAAGTGGTAAATCAGAAGTGGTCACTGGTCTTGCTCTAAAAGCATTAGGACTTAAGTTAATCAATACAGACCAAGCATTTGAGAAAGGCCTTAAGAAAGCAGGATTATCATTAGACCTATCTAAGAACGACCCTAAAGACTATGACCCTATTCGTGCAAAAGCAAAGGCGACCACTAAAATAGGTATGGACATGTATATGAATGGGAGACTGGGACTTATCTTTGACACTACTAGTGCAAACCCCATTAAGATTAAATCATATAAGCAACATTTAGATGCACTTGGATATGAATCTAAAATGGTCTATGTTCAGACATCACTAAAAAATGCACAAAAACGAAATCAAGCGAGACCTCGTAAAGTTCCACCCGAAATTGTTACTCAAGATTGGAACAAAGCAAATGCAAATACACTCAAATTGCAAAAGTGGTTTGGTAAAGACTTCATTAAGATAGAAAATGATGATACACTTGATGCACTTAAGAAGAAGACAACTAAACTATATTCACAACTTATGACGTGGACTTCCAAGTTTCCAAAGAATAACCGAGCTAACACTTGGAAAGATAACGAACTTGCTAAGAAAAAGACTAAATAGTATTATGTTAACTAAAACCTTCAGAGAAATGTTCGACGAGTTGTCCGAAAGGGATTACAAGAAAGAATATGAGAACTACCATTCTCAACCCGAACAGAAACTTAGAAGAGCTGCACGTAATGGTGCAAGAAAACTGTTAAAGGATAGAGCAGGTATAAAGGGAAAAGATGTACATCATAAAGATAACAATCCTATGAACAACGATAAAAGTAACCTTGCAATTGTATCAATAAAATACAATAGAAGTGAACCAAGGAAGAGGAACAAGTAATGCCCGAAGATTTTAAACCAAGTAAACATGAATGGGGAACCGATGAAGGTCGTAAGTGGGCAGAAGATATGACACCAGGCCAGAAGGTAGACCAAATCATTAAAGAAGCACAGAATGGTCAATCAGATTACACTGCAAAGACCTTCAGTAAAATCATTGGTAATCCACTACAAGGATACCCACACAACGAAGAGTTTACTGTAGAAGGTTCTGAAGTCGAAGAGTCACGGTACACAGATGAAAGAGACAAACGACAGAAAGCTACTCTTAAGAAACATGATAAGAGAATGATTAAGGTTGCAAGAGATTCTATCAAGAAGTACGATGCAAAGAATAAAAATAAGAATGAAACTGTAGCTATCGAAGCAAACACTATGGGTAATGTTAAGAAAGCATTATCAAAGGTTAAAGGATTAACTTCAGACCAACTAAAGACCCTTATGACAATACCTCAACCACAACTTATGGTAATTGCACAACAGTTAAGTGGTTTGGTTATGGGTGAAGAGATACACGAATCTCAGATTGAACAACACCTACCTAAGTTAGATGAAGTCATGTCAATGCAGACACGTCTGAAAATGAAGAAAGCATTCAGAAAGAACAAACATAAGATTGCAATTGGAAGAAAAAGAGCTGCAAAGAAGGTTAATCTAAACCCTGAAAAGATACAAAAACGTGCAAACAAAGCTGCAAGAAGTGCTTTAGAGAAGAAGTTCTTAAAGGGAACAAACAAGAATGATTTAGGTCATGCTGGTAAAGCTGCACTTGAGAAGAAGATTAACTCCAAAGCATCTGTAATCAAAAGGATTGCAATCAAAATGAAAAAGATTATTCGTAAGAAAGAAGCAACAAAACTTAAAGATACCAAAAAGATTTGGGATAAAGCAAGTAAAGACTTGAAAGGTAAAAAATGAAAACATTCTACCAACAAGCAATAACTGAAACATTAGAAACCCTACAAAAGGAAGGTATCAATCTAACTGATAACCCATTCAGATTGGGTTCATCTATGTATTTTGAATGCATAAGAGAAGCACGGAAGTTAGTTGCAGAACAAAAATATAGATTAACTGAAATAGATTTCCAAATCCTTGAAACGGATTTAGGTGAATACGATGTTCATGAAGGTAACTATGTACCACTCGATTGTCCTATGATGGAAGAAGAAGAGAAAGAGAAGGAAGAGATAGGTAAACCTAAAAGAGGTGGTGCAAAGAAATTTTACGTATATGTTAAGGATGGAGACAAAACCAAAAAGGTCTCATTCGGTGCAAAAGATGGGGGTGGTAATTTATCGGTTAAGTTAGATGACCCCGAAGCAAGAAAGAATTTCGCTGCAAGACACAATTGTGACACAGCAAACGACAAGACCAAACCAAGTTATTGGTCATGTAGACTACCAAGATATGCAAAACAACTCGGATTATCGGGTGGTGGAAGCTTTTTTTGGTAGACTAAATATTAGTGTTAGGAGTACATTATGAAAGAATTATATCACACTTATGCAAAAGACGACAGATATGCAGAAGTATACAAGAGTTCAAAAGGATTTGAAATAGATTTATATGAATTTGAAACCATAGTAGAAACTAGAAAGGTACATGATAAATCAGAAGGTTTTGCAGAAGATGTTGCAGATAACTGGGTTCAAGGTATATTTGATGTGAAAAAGGAAGGCAGTTTTTATGGATATAGAGAAAAATCCGATAATTACTATCCAGGCGATGACTAAACCATACGAAGAGATTATAGAACAACACGGAACGGGGACAAAGTTTGTCATACGGACTTTTCTTGATTCGGTTGAAGAAGATGAATTAGTATGGCATAGAGACCATGAGTCACGTCATGTACATGTATTAGAAGGAAAAGAATGGAAGTTACAACACGATGATGCACTTCCAATTGAATTAAACACTGGAGAAGACCATTATATACCCAAAATGACCTACCATAGACTGTTAAAAGGTAAAGGTAAGTTAGTGGTTAGGTTTAAAATTACATAAATAATATCATGAGTTACAAATCCGAAAATTGGCAAGAAAAACTAGCAGAAGTTAGAAACAATATTGTTTCTAAACAAGGTTCTGTGGAGAAAACTGCTGATGAAATTCTTAATGAAGAAGTAGAAACTGCATTAGCATCATATTTTGCCGAAGAGGTAGTTGTTGAAGAAGCACCTGCTGTTGATGAAGGTAAACTGGTAACAGGTGTCGTAGACATCATTAAGTTGATTACCAAGAAAGTTGCAACTAGTCTAGAGAAAGAATATAGTAAGAGTCCTGAAAAGGGTCTTAGTATGATTAACACTATAGGTGCAATGGTTGGACATAAAGTTACAGACGACAAACAACAAAAGGGTAAATTATTCCTTAAGTTTGGTGAAGAAGTTGTAGCAGAGAGTGTTATAGAAGAAGTACAATTGGATGAAGTTACAGACAAGGAAGTCACTGCATTAAAGAAATTGTCTAAGGACATGCAGTCAGTTCTGAAAGGTTATCAGTCTATCGTAAAGATGGGTGACAAAGAACTTAAGGACAGTAAGTATAATAAAGATTACGAAGCAGTTCTTAAAGCAAGAGATGTTATATTCACATTGATTGGTAAAGTAAACACTCAAAAGATTTTGAACAAGGAAGAAGTAGCAGAAGAGAATTTATCTCTTATTAAGACTATTGAAAAACTTACAGAAAAAAATATGTTAGGAAGATTGGCAAAGTCCATGGAACTTGACGAAGTTAAAAAAGAAAAACTATTCGATTATTTCGACAAAGGGGAATTAGAACAATGAGTAACACATTCAAAGGTATGGGATTAGGTCTTTCAGATTCACTAGTCGAAGCATCAAGAAAAATTGCAGAATCAACTGCAGAATACAAAGCATTCTTTGATGGTGCATTAAAGAAGTTTGGAGTAACATCTCCTCAAGAACTAGAGTCAGGTAAGAAAAAAGAATTCTATGACTACATCGATGCAAACTGGAACTCAGATGATGAAGCCGGCAAAGATGGTAAAAAAGATAAACCTAAAACAGACACAGACGAAGGTCTAAACGCATCTTATGGTAAAGATAAAAAGGATTTAAAAGCATCTGCATGTAAGTCAGAAGAACATGAAGACGACGAAGATGAAGACGAAGACGAAGATGAAGTCAAAGAAGACGCAGTTGACCGTGCAAAAGATGTTGAAGCATTAAAGAAAAAACATGCTGACGAGAAAAAAAGAGAAACGGACGAAATTGAAAGAACTAAGGATAAACAAGAGTCAGTAGAATTAGATGCAAATTTATTAGAACGAGTATTAAACGAGTTAGGGTAATTTCATGAATTTATTTCAAGAAGCAAAAACAATTTTAAGTAAGGATGGTAAGGTAAATCCTTTAGGGCCTTATGGGAAAATGAAATTGATGGGTAAAGAAGTATCCACATACTTCCGTAGAAACCCAGTCAAAGATGCTGAAATTAAGAAAGCAGTAGAAGTTGCACTTGACATGAGTGGTGCAATGACTCAGGCTGCACAAGAAATTAAAAGATTCTATGGGGATAAAATCCTCAAGTCCAAAGAAGTGCAACAAGCACTTAGATATTCAAACGAGTCTACTACACTAGACGGTGAGTCTCTTGATGAAGATTACCAAAAAGTAATCAAGATGTTTCCAAGAGATAAAGATTGGAAAAAACTCATCACAAAACACAAAAAAGCAATTAACGATTTCAGAAAAAACAACAAGGATTTACCTCCTAAAGTAGAAGACGAATTAGTTGGTTGGGCATCACAAACTGGTGAAGTTTCACATAAAGATGATGCAGAAGATTTCATAATGTCAATCCTTGATGAGAAGTTCAAATCTTACACGATTAAAGGTTCTGAAAGAATAACAGATTTCGAAATCCAGTTCAGAGGTGATGAAAAACAATCCGAGAAAGACTGGAATCAAGCAAAGAAAATCGTATCTGCATACAGTAAGACACATAAGTTAAACATCAAAGATGCAAACGGAGCTCCACTATACAGTGACCCAAGAGAAGGTTCAAGTGCATTCAAAGTAGGTGTCTTTGCAAAAAATAACACTAACGATAAGAATCATGATTTAAGACCTTTGGTTGACCAACTTGCAAAACTTAAAACTGCAGAAGACCATGGTGGTGGTTATGCAAAACCAATCAAAGAAGAAACTATATCAGAAGCAAAGAACTTAATGCCTGAAGTCCAAAAGATTGTTGACACTAAAGGTGCAGCTAAAGTTGGTGGTGTTATGTTAGATATGTTCACTGCAAGTGTTCTAACTCAAGCATATGCAAAGG
>Ga0114995_10002711_pt1 | contig 12205 bp, 9 predicted proteins | sample ArcticOcean_MG_C_11_FD_87038 | JGI IMG/M metagenome (GOLD analysis project Ga0114995, IMG submission 87038) | Marine microbial communities from western Arctic Ocean - ArcticOcean_MG_CB2_154 | ecosystem: Environmental > Aquatic > Marine > Oceanic | place: Arctic Ocean: Canada Basin | collected... | reverse complement strand
TTGCCGATGGGGTGAAATGTAGTTGCATGCACCCATCGACAAGAGGGAGTACTGTGGCACGCATCGTCATCATCGGAAGCGGCATCGCTGGCTTATTTGCTGCTTTGCGACTTGCTGATGCTGACCATAGGGTTACGGTCATCACCAAACAGCGACCAATCGACTCCTCAACAAATTGGGCACAGGGTGGAATCGCCGCCATTCTTGACAAAACAGATGGAGTCGGCCTTGAATCACATATCACTGATACACTTGTGAGTGGAGATGGATTATGCGATGAAGAAGTCGTTCGGCGAGTGATTGAAGAATCCGGTGCACGGATACACGATCTACTCAATATCGGTGTTCGATTCGAAAGAAAGGAGGATGGCGAGTTTCACTTTGTCAAAGAAGGCGGCCACTCACAACGTCGAATTCTTCATGCAAAAGATGCCACTGGTAAAGAAATCGAGCGGGCATTGAACGATGCTGCAAGTTCACACATCAACATTATACTCAAGCCAAATACGCTTGCAATGGATTTGATTCAACGTGAACACCAAAACCCCGAAAAAGGAATTGCTGGTGTGTGGTGCCTCAATCAAGAAGATAACATGGTCTTCACAGAACCAGCGGATGTACTCATGCTCGCCACTGGAGGTGTCGGTCAATTGTGGTCTCAGACGACAAATCCACCTGTCGCTACTGGTGATGGTTTAGCAATGGCGTATCGGGCAGGTGCGGAAGTAAAGGACATGGCTTTCATCCAATTTCATCCGACTGCACTTGCGGTTAAATCCGACCGACCTTTCTTGATTACAGAAGCAATGCGAGGCGAAGGAGGAGTTATTCTCGATGATGAAGGGCTTCTCAGATGGCAAGCAGAAGTACAAGCTGCGGGTGACAAAGGGTCCGAAGTATTGCCAGGGCCTTTTTCATTCACACTGAATCATTCCCCACTCGGTTCAATGGCGACACGAGATATCGTTGCTCGGGCAATCGATCAGCGATTGAAAGAAACGGGAGACCCTCATGTCTATCTGATTACTTCCCATCTTGACCAAGAACACCTTTTGGAACATTTCCCAAACATACAGAACCGACTTGACCGACATGGATTGAAACTTGGACGTGATCCCTTGCCTGTATCCCCTGCAGCACACTACATTGTTGGAGGGTTAGCAGTTGACGAGTATGGAAGACCAAACAGTCGGGAAACTGGAGTAATTATTCCTTCATTGTATGCCATTGGTGAAGTTGCATGCACTGGAATGCACGGTGCAAATCGACTTGCTTCAAACAGTCTGCTTGAAGCGGTGGTCTATGCCGATCGTGCTGCAAGTCATATCATCGAACACTCACCCAAGAGCAGTGATTCACACTTACCGGAATGGCGTGCTGATGGCCTTGAAGACTTGACTCAACATGTGTCGGTATCTCACGATAGAGAATCTTTGACCAACACAATGTCAAGGGAAGTAGGTATTGTCCGTAGGTTTAATCGCCTTCATCGTGCCTCTCGACGCTTACAACTTCTTGCCAAAGAAGTTGATTTCATTTGGAGAAGTGCCTTGCCTTCAAGACAAATTGTTGAATTAAGAAATTTGATTCTGGTCGGGCAATTGGTCACCGAAGATGCTGAAAACCGAAGTGAAAACCGAGGCCTACACTACAACACTGACCTTATTCAGAGTGAAGAGCGTTGACCATTGCCACCAGCATTTGATTGAGTGGTGTTGCAATTCCTGCACGTTCTCCTCGAAGAACAATAGCTTGGTTGAGGACGGATATTTCGGTCATTCTTCCTGCTCGAATATCTTGAAGCATACTGCAGATATTGGTCGAAGTGGCTGTAATCACTTGTCGTAGTTGTTGCTCAAGTTCTGCATCCCCAGGGATTGCAACACGTTCGATTCGAGCAACTGCAGCACCTTCGAGCAGAGTAGAAAAGGCTGCTGAAAACAAATCAGGGCGTAAGAGAGTTCCATTTTCAACACCTGCCAGTGCTGCGAGAGGATTGATTGCGATATTGAGAAGAACCTTTTTCCAAAGGGTAGCCAAACCATCAGAAGACCATGCTGGTTCTAATCCGGCAATCGAAAGGGCTTCGAGCAAGGGTTTCGCTTCAAGTTCACCAGGACCTCCAGTCAAAGAGCCAAGTACTGTTTCGCCCTTACCCGCCCAATGAACCACACCTGGCGATGGGCGCCATGCTCCATGAGTCGATGATGCTGCAAATACACGATGCGGGCCGAGGGTTTCAACACACTGCTCAGCATGACCAAGGCCATTACTGAGGCACAAAGCCATTCCTTCATCGTTCAATAATTTGTGAGCCAACTGGGCAAGATAGGTCGTTTGACCGGCTTTACCTGTGAGAAGTGCGAAATCAATTGTTCCCAATACATGCGGAGGTAGACCAACCTCTTCAAGTGAAAAGAATACCTCTTGGTTCGAAAGAAAATGAGTTGCTAAACCCTCTAATTGGAGGCCTTGTGCTGCCATATGGGCTCCGTGGCTCCCTCGGCCATGAATGAACAGTTCTACACCTTCGACTTGTGAAAGAAGTGCGGCATACAAAGAACCAAGCGAGCCTGCCCCTAAAATTGCAATACGCATTTCTAAACCTCACACATAACTCGACAAATGAATCACAAGCACTCCATCTTGATGTTCAAACCAGATCGTCGAAATGGTACTCATCGATGGAGAGAATTCAAACGAATTCCAACCCGTTGAGAGAGTACTTACCGAAGTAACCGTTGACCATGCGTCTCCATTCCCATCGGTTTTTATATCTACAGGCATCGAGGAGTTACTTGAACTATAGACCGAAAAGGTCGCTCCGCCTGGTTGTAAAAGAGTACCGTTGTATGCAGCCATCCACATGTTTGACCAGATTCGGTGAGAGGTATTGTAGCGTTGAATGATCAATTCAGGACCTTCTTCTACCGAGAAGTTGAAACGCGGTTCAACAGAAAGGTTCGGGGAACAAACGTGCATGCTAGCACCATCTGACATCTGTAGAGTTAACGACTGATTCGCATCTGTAACAGAAGGTATATTCGAAATCTTTCGAACTTCAACATCCCAAATCCATTCACCTTCACTCGGAGACGGAGGAATTGACAGTGAGGGGTCAAGAGGGCACAGTGCATCGGTTGAACTCAGCAAGCCACTTGAATTCAGCAGGAATCCCCATCCAAGTGAAGAGTCGTTGGTAATGGTCCATCCATCAGAAGGGACAACTGCCACCAATGGGAAATCAGGTAAACCCCCATCAAAGAGAACATCGTTGAGTTGAATTGTGTTGAGTTCAGAAGTACGGAGCATCACCGGATTCTCGCCTTGCAAGCAGATACGATTTGGAGGTTCTTCAAAACTGGCTGAAAGGTTGTTATGTCCCTCAATCCGCTGCAGACGGGTTTGAAGGTTCGCTAATTGCCCTGCATTCGGAAAACTAACGTTCAAAGTACCTTTTGATTCGACATTAAGTTCCATGCAGCGTTTCATTTCACCTTCATCATACAACATCTGCCAAGGAGTAGCGGGGTGTACTGGAAGGTCTGGTTGAACCGCGATTGGATAACTGTGGTATTCACCTTGACTTAACGAAAGAAGAGCGAAATCAAAGGCAATTGGAGCATAGGCAAAGTTTTCATCGGGTGAGGGATGACTCCATGTCATATTGAGAAGAACTGTTGTGAAGGTTTGAGGTGGCAAAGTACTCCCGCAACCAAAACCATTGATGTCGAGTATATCTTCACCATCACATTCCCAAACCAATGACCAATCAGTCAAAGCTGAATCATATCGATCGTAATCAATCGTCCAATTTCGGTTGATTGAAGAAGGGTTTACCACGGTCACCGAAATTAAAGCGCTCCAATTCCCATCAACCTCTTTGGCTGTATATTCTAGGTCAAGGTCATACACGACAGAAGCATTCCAATCTTCATCAATCTCGAAGGGTACTTGACTGGGTAAGGCGAATAAAACCGCCACAAGCATCACGATTCCGATGTTTTTCATGCTTTGAAGGTCAAGCCCTTTCGGTTCGTTAAGAATGAGAGGTAAACTTTTATTTGTTCCCATGAACAATAACAAGGGTAAAATCAAAGTCAGAACAAAAATCCAGATACTAAATCCATTAAAAGCATCAAACATCCAGGCAAATGCCAAGATAAGGAGGAAGATAAAAATCTGATTACTGCTGCTTCGTGCTTCGGTTGGTCCTGCTCGAGCCATCATGATTCGACCACCAGGGAACGTAGGAATCGGAAGCAAAGAAATCCAACCGAAGAACGTCAGCAAGGCTCCTGCTTTAGCAAAGGGATGTGACCATGTGAGTCGAGTAAGGTATTGATCCATTTGCCATTGACCAAGAACTTCGACAATGAAAGGACCCTGCACCACATTTTGAGCACTTGTCACAGCGACGTATTCGGGAGTGAGCCAAAGACCGATACCCCACAAAAGCATTCCAAGCGAGACAAGCGTAGCGGGTACAGAAACTGCAACCCAGCCCAGCACTTTACGGTCATCCCAGAGTCGGGCATCCATCCGTGGCAATGTTGGAATGAGAAAGAGACCAAAGGGCCAAACCAGAGAGGATTGAGATAACAACCCGAGACTCCAGAGAGAAATCGTCGGTTCGGGAATTGGTGTGATATGACCTACACGGTGATTAAAATTAAAGGCGATTCTTTTCTGAATATGTGAGGCAATAAACAGACTACCAAGCACCGGAAGAGTATAACCTAAAACGGCATCTAAGAAGGACGAATTATGAAACCATCCGCCTGAAGGGCGTGAGCCTTCCATCCAATATGCTCCTGCAAGTGTGAGGGTTAAGGCAGAAAATGCCCAGAGTAAGAAGGTGAGATTGAATGAAGGGAATTGACGTTCAGGGATTGGGAATAATTGAACGACCCAGTCATCACCGTGTGAAAGTTTTGCTGCCCATCCAAGTTTCTTCAAGTAGGCGTTCGCTTCATCGAGGCAATCATCGATTTCTTTATCGTTTTTAGGAGAGACGACCCACGTTGGTAAGATTCCACCCGACATGTTTGCAGCAACATAAAAATAACGACGAAGTACAGTCGAAAGTAAGTCATGCTGCTTCCATTCCAAACGATGGGTAGGCATCGATTCAAGAGAGGAATCTACATCCACTGAATCATCCGAATCAACCGACATGCTATCTCCTCAAATCTTTGTGGTTATGCTTCCCCTTTGAAGGAATCCCTCAAGTTGTTCAAACCAGTCGAACAACTCACTTGTTCTTGAAACGCTTGAGACGGAAGGTTTCTTCACGTTCCATCTCTTCAAGTCGAAGTTGAATAAAGACACGAGCATCTTCAAGTTCTGGAATTACTTTGAACTCCAAAGCATTGACACGTCGCTTGGTTGCTTCAATTTCTTCAAGCAATCGCTTGAGGGTTGCTTCCATCTCAGATGCTTTGACGATCTTTTCAATCAAATTTCCAAAGGAATCTCCAGCTTCGTCAATATAGGTTGATGAACCAATGTATCCAACACCACGTTCTTCGAAAGTAGACTTCAAATTCGTACCACTGACGCTTGGAACAACGACACCCATGATGTTTCGTCGTTCAACTTCAACTTCAGGATGGCCGGTGCTTGCGATTGCTGCTGCACGAACTGCTAAACCACCTTCGATAGCATTGGCCAAGTCAATACGTTGCTTTGCCAAACGATAGGTAGCAGTCAAGTCACGCTTTGCTTCAATCATATCAGAAAGGAGAGAACGGAATTCATAGAATAAACCGTCACGCTTCATCTTCAACAGTTTGTAACCGTTTTTGGTTTGCTTAATACGAGCCTTGAGTTTAATCAACTCACTGCGGGTTGGTTTGATGTCGAGTGCCATGTTCTTTCACCTCCTTTTCTATTCAAATTAAATGTTTCAAGAACGGTTGTCTGGATGGTACTTGTCAATCCACTTCTGGTCAAGACGGACTAGGTATTTCGTGTCAATAGATGACAAGAGAGTCCAGCAAAGGTCAAGGGTTTCTTCGATTGAACGGTTTTCGTCTCGGGTTTGGCGAAGGAACTTGTCTTCGAAAACACCGGAGAAAGTAAGCAGTTGCTTGTCACGGTCGTTCAATGCATCTTCACCGACAATAGCGACGAGTCCACGAAGTTCACGGCCTTGAGCGTAACCAGCATACATCTGGTCAGATACAGACTTGTGGTCTTCACGGGTGGTGTCAGCACCGATACATGAACCCATCAAACGTGAGAGTGATGGAAGAACGTTGATCGGCGGATAGATACCTTGTTGGTGCAATTCACGTGAAATAACGATTTGTCCTTCAGTAATATATCCAGACAAGTCAGGAATTGGGTGCGTAATATCGTCACCAGGCATTGTGAGAATTGGGAATTGGGTAATTGAACCCTTCTTGCCCTTCACAATTCCAGCACGTTCGTAGAGCATTGCCAAATCTGTGTACATGTAACCAGGGTAACCACGTCGTCCAGGAACTTCTTCACGAGCAGCACCAATTTGACGTAGAGCATCACAGTAGTTGGTCATGTCCGTGTAAATCACCAGAACGTGCTTGTCTTTCTCAAACGCCAAGTATTCAGCAGCGGTCAAAGCAAGACGTGGTGTAATGATTCGCTCGACTGCAGGGTCGTCGGCAAGGTTGACGAACAACACAGCGCTTTCGAGTGCACCGGTTCGCTCCAAATCGGAACGGAAGAAGTTGTACTCTTCAGCAGTGATACCCATTGCACAGAACACAACGATGAAATCTTCATCGGAGCCCTTGAGCTTGGCTTGACGAGCAATTTGCAGTGCGATGTCATTGTGTGGAAGACCTGATGCTGAGAAAATTGGCAACTTCTGTCCACGGACAAGAGTTGTACAACAGTCGATTGCAGAGATTCCAGTTTGAATGAAATCGTGTGGGCTTTGTCGGCTGTAAGGATTGATAGCAGCACCGATGATGTCTGCTTTCTCTTCAGCGACAATCTCTGGGCCACCGTCACGAGGACGACCTGCACCATCGAGAATTCGACCGATGAGGTCAGTACTCACAGGGAGTTTGAAGACATCACCCATGAAAGTGACGCCAGCTTCTCGGTCAATCTTTGCAGTTCCTTCGAAAACTTGGACAATCACGAGATCATCGGAAGTATCGAGAACTTGTCCGTTCTTGATGGTTCCATTGGACAGTCGTAGGGTAACGATTTCTCCAAAGGCAACAGGTTCAGTTTTATTCAAAAAGACCAAGGGTCCTTTCACGTCAGTAATGGTTCGGTATTCTTTTCCAGTCATGATATTCCTCTCCTCAGTTTTCCTCTACCGTATCGGCGATTTCGCTGGTCATGTTCTTGACCATGCTTTCGATGTTGTCGATGTATCCCTTTTCGAAACGACCACGCATAAGGTCAGATCGTGCTGGGACGTTTACTACGTCGTCAAGTAGAGCACCGCTAGCCATAGCAGACTTTGCGGATTCTTGGAACGTTAGAATTGCCTTTGCCATTTGGTATTGCAAGTGAATATCACAATAAGCATCAACTTCGTGGAAACCATTCTGTTGCAAGAAGTATTCACGAATCATTCGAGCGACTTCAAGCGTCAATTGTTGGTCGGTTGGTAATGCATCGGAACCGACCAATTGGACGATTTCTTGCAATTCCGCTTCAACCTGTAAAAGACCACTGATTTGTGTTCGAACTTCTGGGAAGTCCTGTGCGATGTTATCGCGGAACCATTGGTCAAGACTTTGTGGATACAAAGAATAGGAGTTCAACCAGTTAATTGCAGGGAAGTGACGTTGTCGTGCAAGACCTGCGTCCAATCCCCAGAAAACCTTGACAATACGAAGAGTTCCTTGTGAAACTGGTTCGGAAATGTCTCCACCAGGTGGAGATACAGCACCGATAACAGTGACTGAGCCATCGTCGCCGTTGAGTGTTTCAACACGACCAGCCCGTTCGTAGAATTCTGCGATACGAGAAGACAAGTAAGCAGGATATCCTTCTTCACCAGGCATTTCTTCAAGACGAGACGAAATTTCACGCATTGCTTCTGCCCAACGAGAGGTTGAGTCAGCCATCAAAGCGACGTCGTATCCCATGTCACGGAAGTATTCTGCAATCGTAATTCCTGTGTACACAGATGCTTCACGAGCAGCCACAGGCATGTTGGAAGTATTTGCAATCATGACGGTTCGATTCATCAATGGTTTACCGGTGTTTGGATCAATCAAGTGAGGGAATTCTTCCAACACTTCAGTCATCTCGTTTCCACGCTCACCGCATCCGATGTAAACAACGAGTTGTGCATCGGAATACTTTGCGAGTGATTGTTGTGTAACGGTCTTACCTGAACCGAATGGACCAGGGATTCCAGCTGCACCACCTTTTGCAAGAGGGAAGAGGAAATCCAGAATACGCATACCGGTGATCAGAGGAGTTTCAGGAGCGTACTTCTGTTGGTAAGGTCGAGGTGTTCGGACAGGCCACTTCTGCATCATCTGCATTTCAGTACCATCTTCAAGCACACAAACTGTTTGTGTAACATTGAATTCTCCGGATTCAATCGACTTCACGACACCGCTTACGGTTGGAAGTACCATGACCTTGTGAACAATAGTTTCAGTTTCTTGGACGTGGCCAATAACTTGGCCGCCGACCACTGAATCGCCAACAGCGACTTGAGGTTCGAAATTCCAAGTCTTTTCCATGTCGAATGCGTCTGCATCAACACCACGAGTAATGAAAACACCCATCTTTTCTTCCAAGGTAGGAAGAGGACGTTGGATACCGTCATAAATCTGAGTCAAGAGACCAGGACCCAAAGAAACCGAAAGAGTTTCTTGGGTGTTCAAGACAGGTTCACCCGGACGCATACCTGAGGTATCCTCGTACACTTGGATGACAGCCTTATCGCCGTGCAGTTCAATTACTTCGCCCATTAAACCTTCATCGCCAACACGAACCACGTCATACATTGCAGCGTTCATGCCAGTTGCAGTTACAACAGGACCGGATATTCGATAAATTACTCCTTCATTTCTCATTTATATTTCCTCCATTTTTTTTTGGAATTTCACTTCCACAGGTCGACTCCAATTGCCTTACGAATTGTATCTCGCAAAGTGGTGTCTTCTTCCGTTCCAATGCCAAGCACGGTCGGAGAGATGGATGCCGAGAGTTGGTCACGAAGACGCTCTGGCAGCGTAGTAAGGATTGTGGAGTCGACCACGACAATCCCTACGCTTTTGGTGTTGAGTAGTTTTTTGAAGGTAGAGATCATTGCCTCTGCTCCTTCAGGGTTATGCAGGTTGTCTATACCTGCAAGTTGGAATCCAAGAGTGAATTCTGGTGTTCCTACGACTGCGATATCCATACATAATCACCTCACAAAATATGTGCTTCGAGCACTTCAACAGAGAGTCCAGCAAGGCGCCCACGAACGATAAAGCGCAAATCATTCACTTCTTGGACCTTCATGGCCATGTAGTGAACAACGGGTAGTGCGGATACTGGATGAAGGAAACTCATTCGCTTCATGATTGCATATTCTCGTTCCTTGAACCAAGTAACGACGGGGTCAAGGCTGTTCATTTCCTTCGAAGAAGCAAGTGCTGCTTCAAACGCAGGGAAATCAAATCGGCCTGAACTTCGTAACAAATCCATAGCGGCGTCTTTACCACCTGCTGCAATCGAAGAGAAAGCGCGGGAAGGTACGAGACGACCACCTGAGACAAGCATTGAGACCACGTCCTCCGAGGAAATACCGACTGCTTCAGCCTCAAGAATGTTCAAGAGGTTGCGGTGATCGATTTCAGCGCCAAGAAGTTCTTTCAAGAAACGGACATCTGCTCCTTTACCAGTCATGGAAGACAAGGCTTTCTGGAAATAATGAACATCAAGTGCATCTTCGTAATCTGAAAGTCGAGCATCTTCTGGAACGGCATTGAGCGCAGGACCAAAGGATTTACGACGCATCTGAACAACTGCAGAGCGCAAATCATCAGCATTTTCAATGATTTTCAGCCATGGTGTGTTAATGTCATTCAATTCAGGAAGAATGGAATGAGATACTTTTTCAAGTTCAACATCATTGACCACAGCACGAAGAACAACCTTAGCATTATGATACTCAAACCGTGATGTATAGGTTTCGACAATACCACGGATTTTGCCGTTACACATCGAAAGCATCTGTTCAAGTTCATGTTCCAAGTTGTGGGTTAATGCGGCTTCAACCAAATCGCCACCAGTCAATTGACCTGCATAGAGATCAATCTCTGCACGGTATCCCATTTCGCTGACCGCAACGGTCAGTTGTTCGGGTGATTGGTTAATCAGTTGACGTAGCCTAGAACGGTCCGCAAGCTTCTGCCGACGTGACTTAGCACGGGCAGCAACATAAGGTGTATTTCCAAGCATTACCATCATCTATCCCTCAGTCAAAAAGTATTGAATTAATTTCAGCGAGTTTTCCGCCCCATGTTGATTCAAGGAGGGTATCAAAGCGCATATCGTAGGATACTGAACCATCTGGCGATTCAAGAACAAAGCCACCAAGCCCAACAATTGGTTCCCCAATCGTGCGCTTACCAGCAATTTCTGAAAGTGATTTACGGTCAAGTTCGACAGGTCGAATTGTGTAATCATTACCACCAATCTTGTCAGCCTTTGCCATCAAGGATTTGAGCAAACTGGCTCTTCCTGAAAGTTTCGGGTTTCCAAGTTCGTCGCTGGTCGATTGGAAGGTCTCATCGAGAACCTTGCGTCGTGCAACGAGAATTTCTTTTTGGTTTGCTTGGCGAGCACTGGCTACAACTTCACGAGCAATTTGAGTTGCTTCACGTTCTGTACGAGCAGATGCTTCCGAGCGAATGGTATCGGCCTTTTCATTGGCTTCAGCAAGAATTGCCTTTGCCTCTTCATTAGCCGCTTTGACCATAGCCGAGGCTTCAGCCTCAGCAGATTTAGCGATATCTTTTGCGAGTGTTTCAAGCGTCATATATATTCCTCTTTGTGTTTTTTTTCACTTTACTGAGTTGCCCCAGAATGTTTGTCTTCTCCCTCAAAGGAAGAGTGGCAAAGCACCGAGAATCACGATGGATTCTGGCAAAGCAGTGAAAATAAGTGCGACACCGAACTTGCTTCCATCTTCAGCGAGCATACCGACAGCTGCGCTGCCAATGGCTGCTTGAGAGAGACCTGCGCCAATGGCTGCAAGTCCTAGGGCAATTCCAGCACCGATAGCAGAGTATCCCGATCCGTCGGATTGAGTGAGTTCTGCGTCTTCAGCTGCTGCGACACCTTGAGCAACCATAGTGATGGCTGCCAAAAGGATCAGTGTTCTTAGGCTCATTTTTAGGGTATTTACGTTCATATTTACTACCTCCGTTTTTTTTGTCCGTTGGACTATGATTTATTCTCCACATGGAGATTACGGCCACCGAGCGGTGCAAAAGCACGGCCGGACCCGTCGTAGAATTTGCCCATCCATTCCACAAAGTGGAGACGGGCAGCGTGAATGGTAGGGGAAAGGATTCCCAAAGCGATGGCGAAGACTTGGATGCCGATGAACAAGACAAAGCAAAGAAGACCGACAAGGATCCCCATAATTCCGCCACTGCTGAATGCATCCATCATAGGCTCAAAGCCCATGGTGATGGACACTTCTGCAATCTTAACGCCTGCAACACCAACTGCCATAATTCGCAGATAAGAGAGTGTGTTCGCAAGAAGTCCGAATGTTTCGATTGGACCCATGATAAGGCCGCCAGCCCATCCGAATTTCTCGAAGACGGCCAAACCGATGATGAGGCTGATGATACCAACAATAAGTAAGACGGTCCAGATTTGGAATTCAAACAGATCATTGTAGCCTGAAACCATGTTTCGGCATTGCATGAAACCGCCGATGAGAATAAGAATCCAAGAACCCTTTTCGAAGAATGCTGCTGCTGCACCGTGTGCCCTGAAGACATTGATAAGTCCAAGCATAAATCCCAGGAAGATGTGAATAGCGCCCAAGTAAATGGAGAGAATCACGTATTCTTGTAATCCGTGACCTTCAGATGCTCGGTGGAACGGCATATGGAGGCCTCCAAGATTCAAGAGGTCTGCAATTGCTCCAGGGACGTGGATATTCGCATAGGTCCATTCATAAAATCCATTGAATGGAGAGTCGCTCCCCATTTGACCGGTATTATCCCATACA
>Ga0114995_10002710_pt1 | contig 12207 bp, 23 predicted proteins | sample ArcticOcean_MG_C_11_FD_87038 | JGI IMG/M metagenome (GOLD analysis project Ga0114995, IMG submission 87038) | Marine microbial communities from western Arctic Ocean - ArcticOcean_MG_CB2_154 | ecosystem: Environmental > Aquatic > Marine > Oceanic | place: Arctic Ocean: Canada Basin | collected... | reverse complement strand
TGCACTGTGCTGTTGTTGCGTTGGAATAGAAAACGTATGTCTAACTCTGGGTGTTGTTCCTTGACGCTTCTCATCTTACGTTGAGCGTCTTGTCGGAAGTAACCTTTGACCTCGATATAAATATCCCCAATCTTTAGGTCAGGGATGTAGTTACGCTCGACCACATAGGGCAGCTTACAAGGTTCATACTCATAAGCTATCCCACGGGCGTTGAGGTTGAGCTGGACTCGTTCTTCTAAGGTAGACCTAGAAGTCAGAGGCATCTGCGAACTCCTCTTGGGGAGCTGCTGAGGGAGCTACCGAGGTATCAGATGCTACATAACCATCTTCTTCATCGAAGACACTTGCTGCATTGTTACCGTACTCTACTAAGTCAATTACCTGTACCGCTTTGAGACGTAAAGACACACCAGCTTTCTTGGTACTGCCCATTACATAAGGGATAGGTTCAAAGGCTACCTTGACCTTAGACCCATTACCAATAAGAACATCCTTACTAAGTGGAGTCTTCTTAGCGTCCAGCACAGCAGGTTGCTGCTCGTAGTAAGTACCGTCACGTTTCTGTACCTTAGCCTTGAGCTTAAACTTAAACTCGACTAAGCCTGTGTCGTCACCTGTCTCTCGGTCAAACACTGGTTGACATACATCTGAAGTGGACAGCGTATTCTTGAGGCGGGGATCTTCTTTAATCGCCTCATTAAACTTTGCTTGAACTATTGCTTCTAGTTGCTCACTCATTGCAGCAGCATCTGCTACTGGCATTTGAATATTGATACTGTAGTCACCTAACGGGTTGAACTTTGTATCAGGCTCAAATACTTTTGCCCATAGTGCGTTACCTTCCAATACTAATATGTTTTTAGCCATGCTTTTTGATTCCTTAATAGTTAATATATATATGAACGGGGTGTTGGGCTTAAGGGGAAGTTTAGAAACTAGGCGAAAAAGTAATCACTTAGTAAAACATCACTTAAGTTTAAATCTCCTTGTTGCGGTGGAGGTGGCACAACCACATCCTGTGGTAAAGAAGCTACTGCTGCTACGTACAGATCCATGAGTACATCATTGTTCTCATACATAGTAACAAAGGCAGACCTCAGCTCATTGTTTAGTTTGGGCATGTTAGGACTGTGTGTGGCATACGAGTCGTGTACCATAGCAAAGTCAGTAATACCTTTATCTAAACAGTTATCTACTGTTAGCGTCAAAGCTGCTGCATCTAACGAGTGTACAAAGTTTGGACTAGCTGCTGATAACATTTTTCTACTATCAATAGAGTCCTCCTCAGGCTCACGGTACGACAGTCTAACAATTGACCCGTTAAGGTGCGACTGTATCCTCCTCTTCTTACTGTTGGGGTAATACTGACGAACAATAATGTTCGTAGGTGTTGTCCAATAAAAAGACAAACCATTGTCCACATACAGTTTAGCAATATCTTTTATATAGTTCATAGCCTCAAAAGCCGACACAATTACCTCACCAATGGCCTGCCACACAAAATTAGACAAGTATAAGGCTGGTTGGAAGTAATCACCTTGCCACGGGTCGTTGCCTTTACATTTATCTGCTAACGATTCCTGTATATATGCTCTACATGCGTGTCGTGTGCCTGAATAAGGTACAATCATTACAGATCGTTTAGTCACTTTACGGCAAACACCTACCTCTAGTAACTGACGAGCCATTAATGTGCCTTCCTTCTCTAATAACTCGGTTGCTCTCTTGGCAACATCCGCATAAATGTCTTGAGGTTCGCCACTAGGCGTAAGGTTGACAGCTTTACCCCCTTCAGAGTCCCTGAGCATCGCTGAGAGGTGTTGCAATCCGTTACATGAACCATCACTAGCACATGGTAAATGTGTCTCATACGTCTGCCCATTAGCTCTGGCGGTATTATACTCTGCCCATTCCTTGCACCAAGCTAGTGCTTGCCACGGTTTGTCAGCTTTTTGCCACCATAAACTGCTAAATGGGTCGTTATAAACGTCAATAGCGTTTTGTGTGTTCATGTAAGCCCACATCTCACGGTCTTCTAAGCTAACTTTGTCCACACCAAAGACATTAGCTCCGTGTATAGCAAGCCATTGTGCGTCTTCAGCGGTGTCCATAGTAACAGAGTTGCTAAATTCTAGTAAAGCCTTAGAGTAATCGGCATTTTGTGGGGACAAAAACGACTCCACTGGGTACTTTCTACCCCTAAAATCACACTGCCAGACAAACCAGAAGTTGTCATGCTCTAAATACTCCTCAGCTAGTTGTATGGTACGCTCTACCTGTATACGCCTAGACATATTACGGCCATTCTCATTGTATATCTTATTACGTTTAGCTTTAAACGCTTTGAACTCCTCTCGTTGCGTCTCATCTAAATCCTTAGGGTCTACGCTAAAAGGGTACGGAGGTACGTCAGTGTTATCACGAGGAGGCAACCCTTCCCATTCCTGTCCACCATCCCAGACTTCACGTATGATTTTAACTACGAACTCATTAACTCTCCACGGTGTCTGCTGTAAAGCATTAACACATCTAAACTCAGTAGTCAGGTCTAACTGCTCAAACTCTTCGATATATTTTTTTATATGCTTCTTCATATGCCATGTATCCTTAGAAAAGGCTTTTTATTGATGTGTTCGCTGTAATACCCACCACCAAAGAATGAATCCCAATCTTTAGGTGGTATTATACAAGGTGAATGTCTTGGTAGGTTAGACTCATGCGTCTCATTGAACGCTTTAATCCACTCCAACGTGTCGTCCGTAGCTTGTAAGTACGTTATTGTCTTACGTCTGGTGTACTCACTACGTAGCTTAATGATGCCTGTGTCCTTAATGATAACATCTATTAAACGCAACCCTACGTGTATCCTATCCGTGTCAGACCAGTAAGGTATATCTACATTGTCTGCCTTCATCTTATGGTTAAGACCATGACGCTTGTGGTCAAAACCTTTGTCTGATTTCTTGTTAGCCATACGTATAAGGTTTGTAGCTGTGCCTTTGTCCTGCTTAAGCCATTCGTCTAAGCGTAGCTGTGTCTCCACATTGACTCCTACTAATCGAGCTACGTTAAGTAAAGGCACGTTCTGGGACACCTTGTCAACTACTGAGATCAAGGCTAAATAAGCCGCTTGCTCTGCGCTAACATTTTGTAGTAATTTCTTAGTAATGTCACGGTTACTAGTCTTATTTTCTACCAGCTTCCGTATACCTTCTGCTACTGGCGCACATACACCAGATATAATACTCCTCCCGTGTAAAGTTTTAGACTGCAAGTTAGATGCAACCATATCTTCGAGTTGTTTATTGTACCTGTTGATGCCAGACTGCAACATGCGGTACTCAAGCTCAATTTGCTTGTCCATAGTAGACATATCTACCTCTCGTGTTGGGACAAAAGTTATATTTAATTCTACAGTAAACCCTCATAGCGTTGAAATAACCACGCAAGTAACAAACAATGTGCGGTAAACGTCAACGTCATGACAACAGGGTGCGTAAAGAATCTAACCATTTTTATTTTCCTCAGGTTTCGTTAAACCCATAGCTTGTAAGTACATTGCATCCTCGTCTACAACCAACGGTAATTCTAACCGCTTCGCTGACTTGGGCAGATACTTGCCATACTTCTCATTATACTCCCGTATGGCGGCATCAGGTACGACTATTCTATCCTCTTTGTACATAATCCCTCATCTCATTAGACCAATAAAGATCTTCGCCATCATCAAGACACTCAATACCCATGCCATTGTATTCATCCTCATGATCTTTTACAAAATCTGCGGCTTCTTCGTAGCTTTGAAACTCTTGCTCGTAGTAGCCTGTGGTACTGCCATATGATACTAGATACATTATATAACCTTCCTAAGAGTGAGACTAACTAAAGGCTCATTAGCTGCGCCCTGATTAAATAACATACGTGCGTTAACAATGTTGTAATAAGCACCTTCAGCATCTAATTCAATACTAATATCATTATTAAGACCTTGGATTAATTCCTTTAAATGTCCTACAGTAAACTCACTCATTAGTTGAACTCCACATTAGGTTCAAAGACATCATCAGTAGCATTGTAATACGAATGCTCGCCTGTGACAGTGTTGTACATGTATAAGTATTCCTTGTCAGCCCACTCGAATGGTTTCTCTGCGCCACCTGCTGCTGGCACCCAACTGTAGAGAGCTGCGTCATAGTCTAGGTGTGGTGCTGAATTTTGTGCGAACATTGCATTATCCTCTTGGTCGTGCTTGTTGTTAGATTTCTGACAGAAGATTCTGTCGTAGTTATCACTGAATGATTGTGTATCTGTCGGTCGTTGCTTACTCCCCTTCCCGTTCTGTGCTGTGTCGCTCACGGTACACCTCCTCTGCAATGTTTATATTACTCTGAATTTTAAATAGATACAGATCAGTCACTAACTGCTCCAACTTTGTCACGTACTCGGTGCGTAGTTGGTGTGCTACAAGAGGGACACAGTGTTCAGCGTCCATAGTATCGTCTGCATACGCCTCAGGTATGGTCATCAAGTTAGTAGCTCCAACTAAGATACTACAACCTAAGATGATATGCAACTTATCTTTTAGACTAATCATACTCTTTTAACTCCTGTTATTTCTACACTGTATAGGAACCCAGCCACTTCTTTTTCTTTCCTATATTGTGTACCTTCAAAGTATATACCATGATGGAGGCACTCCTTAATGCACTCCATGTAGGCGGTTATGTCATAAAAATACAGTGTACCATTGCCCATGTTAGCCCATATCCCGTTGTTGTACATCCCACATATATCGGTTACCTACCTCACGGTAGAATGACACGAACCCAAGATGGTACTGCTTAAAGGTGTCACCTTCACTTGTACCAGTGCGGTACTTTTTCTTGCGGTGGCTCAGGATGTAGTGCTTATGCCCCTTACTCCGTTGTATGAAGTACCTGTCAGCGCTGCCCCTGTCTTGACGCACTGTCATGCCTAATAAACGTGCCGTTTTAACTGCTGCCCGTACTGCTGTACGTGTCAATCTATTTTCTATACGTTTTAACATGCTTACACCTCATCTGATTTTAAGTTGATCATAATTTGACCTGAATGTATATACTCTTTTAGTTCTACTATTTTGAGCGGACAAGCCTGTAGCCATTCATACAACTGGCGTTGCGTTGTCTGCTTATTGTAGTCAGCTAAGGCTTCGTCAAAGTCATCCCACCTTATGTTCATATCTTTTTCTGTCATGCTATATCCTCCTCTGGTTGATTGCTTAGGTGGGCTGCACAATTCCATGCGAGCATTGCTGCTTTCATAGCCAGCGCCCTCTCCTCACCATTCGGGAAGTCGATCATCGTTAGTAACTCATCGACTGTTTTGGGTACTGCAAATAATAATTGTGTCTCTAGTTTCATGCTGCTCTCGCTATAATATCTGCTGATAATTTGACTGCTTTCTTGCCGTGTGCTGGATAAGCAATCACCTGTACATCTTTCGACCAACACCTGCGGCAGTCGCCACACTTGCCCGACCTGTCATAAGCATCGCACACCTCAGTGTTGCTGTCAACAGCGTGACTGGTATCTGGTATTATTACCGAACTAGTCGCACCTGCTATAGTTTCTCCTATTACACTATCGCTTGACAGTCTCACGACCACGTTCGGTAGTGCTTCCATCTGAGCTATCACCGCTTGAAACTTCTCAAACTTGTGCTGTCTTGTAGGCAACCAATGCTTACACCACGGAGTCCTTTGCATAACCTCTAGCATCTTAAAGGCTAGTCCTAGTGAGTACATGTCACCGCTGTCGAACCACCTAAAATAACGGTCGTTGTCTAATGCTGTTATCATGTCAGATACCCACTCATCACGCTTCCAGTCCTGCTTGTTAAATATCCGTACTGCCGCCACGTTCGGGAATCTATAGTTTCCTCCCCTAGCGTAGCAACCTTTGCAAGCATCAACCTCGTTGCCTTCGTTGTCCATAGCGCCTGCACAAGTGTTGAATGCTTCTAGCGACCATGATTGACAGGGCATCTTGCTTGCTTTGGATAGTCCAAGCGTACCACGATGTTTAAGTTTATCGATTGCCGCCTCCAGTTTGGGCGACTGTACCATAATAAGTACCTCACTAAGTTTATAGAAAATTGATTAATACGTGATCACTTGTACAGTGTAGCATAAGTGATCACTTATCAGCCAACTTTAAGAGCGTATCCAAGTCCCTCCAGTGTATACGATACCTTCCGATTTGCAAGGTTTATGTTCAATTACCTTCACACGTTCTTTGCTAATGTTGAACGGTTCGCAGTCCTCTAAGTTTGCCATGCCTGAATTATACAATTCTATTTGTGCTTTGTCAAACTGGAAGCAATCCCCGTGATTGCGTGAGTCTTTTTGCATCCTGTTTGATGCAGCGTTTTGTCTTAGCATAATAAGTAATCCTTTGTCGTTTAAGTGAGAAGCTATTAAACCAAGTATTTATTTGAATGTAAAGTGTAAATACTTGGCATTTTATAAACCTTTTGAATTGCTGCAAAATCTTTAAAGGCTTCGCCGCAATCCATGAAACTATTAAACATCAAAGCGAAACAAATGTAAAGTGTAAATAATTGGCATATTATAGAAAAAAATAAATAAATAATTGCTTATATAGAAGCAAGACTTGAAGGTCAAAAAGTATACAAAAAAGAGATTAGCCGCAATTAGATAGCAGAGTACAGGTGAGCTATAAGATTCAGTAGGAGGCCATTGGTGAGCTTATAGAAGGGTTGATCAATAAGTATACAAAAACAGATAAGAGAGAGACAAAGAAAGCAATTAGCATGCCAACACTTAAAGTATAACAAAGTCGTAACAAAGTGAATTCTTTATGCCAGCAATTAGCATGCCAACGTCGAAGCTTTGTGAATATTGAAGAATCTTAGGTGTAAAGTGAAAATTGGCACGATACTTGCATGGATTCGATCGAGGGGGGTAAAACGCCAGCCGCCTTAGCGATATACCACCTCGGATTTTTGTGTTAAAAATGAGACTAATCCATGTGTACACTAAAGGCTACTTCATGTACACTAGCGGGGGTTTTTCGTGACAAAAACACGACACTTTCCCTAAGATTTCTGTCAAAAGTAGGGGGTGTTTGGGAGCTATTATGGTGAAAAGAGGGGGATGATGTAGTCCATCCCCAAGACACTCTAAGACCCAGAAGACACCTAGAGAAAAGGTAGCGAGAGAGGTCACGAATCTCTAGGTGTCTAAGGGAATTTAAGGGATCACCTCCTAGTTGGATTAATAAGGGTGGCAGGTGACAGGCTCCTAAGACCACTTAAGGAATCCCACAGGCTCCTAAGATACACTCTATAGTATATCAAAGGGGGAGGGGGCAGTCCTAGTCTTAAGGGGAAGTTTAGAAGCTACCACCTACAATCAACAACTTACAACCCGTTAGGGTTGGGGCTTACTACTTGTAACTCTTCTATTTTTATGACCCATGACTGAGGGATGGCTATATAAGAGCTACCTACTTCCAACTCTTCTTCAACCACCCTCGAACGCATGACAATCACTTTTTCTTCATCACTAGAAAGTAACCAACCGACTTCTTGACAAACAGCACACTCATGGGCTAGAATGTCCTCAAGGTTTGTCCAAGTGCCGTCAGAATCTAGTGCGTCTTTCCAAGTAAGACGAACCATTGGTACATCTGTCATATCCATGTAGTACTCCTTTGAGCTTTGCTTAAGTTATACCCATTCTCAAAATCATGAAGGTCGTCCATTAACAGTTGGTCTTTACGTTCAAACATCTCTTGATCAACATCTGCTGCCATCTGTTCTATCCAATAAGCCACACCCATTGCCAGTGCATCTAATCTATCGTCGTGTGCTAAGGCTCCCCGTGTCTTCGTTATGCGGGTCATCTGGTACGTAAGCATGTACCGCTGTGCCTTCTCTGGTGGGTGGTGCTGGACACTATCAAAGTCTTGTTGAATGACCTTTGGATCAAAGATTAACCTGTGCTGGTTCATAACTGGCTCAAGTGTATCAATGATACGCAACTCTTTCTGCTTGCTGTGTCTTACTTCCTCTATAGTGACTGGATATATCTTTTTTAGTATGGGTTTAAGCAGTTCTGTGAACATACCATCACCAAAGTTACTCTCAACTAGAATAGCGTTAACCTTGTGGTCTTTAGCGTACATGGATAACTGACGTAAGGTTGTTTCGCTATAACCACCAGTAACTCCACCACAAGCGGCAACATACAAGAAACCATTAAGCATCTTAACGACAGCATAGGCTGTTTCATCCTGACCACGACCAGATGGATCTATTACCAGTACAGAACCGTCATAGTCCACGTAGTCCCCCACAGTGGCCTCTGGTGCGTAGAACTTGTCTCCACTAAGGCCAACATTAGGCAGGTCTTTAATGTCCTTGAAAACGCCATACACGAGCTTCTCAGGGGCTTTGTCCCTATCAACTGACATAACTATAAGGTCTGACAGTTTAAGAGGGTAGCGGTCTGTATCACTCATGGTGGTATCAAGCATAAACTGTAGTGCAAAGCCTGATCTACCGTAAGACAGCTCTCGTTCTAACAGGTCATCATCATCAAAACGCTTAGGATCTACTGGTTGCCCGTCTAAAGGCTCTTTAGATTCGTGCATAGCACTCCACAACAGAGGTGCTAAACGTGCTCCGTAGGCTTTCTCAGCGTATTCTACTGTAGGATAACGTGCGGGCCAGATTCTCATCTGGTATCCACGCTCTGTGAGTGTATTATAAAGACTCATTTCGCATTGTGGTGTCCCCAGATAGAGGATCTTCCCTTCTGGTTTCAATACAGCGTCAAATTCCTTAACAGCTTCGCCTAACTTCTCTCTCATCATCTGAGTCATAGAGTTATTAGGTACTTCGATGTCATCTGCAATGATAATATCAGCTCGGCTGCCTGTAAGCTGACCAGTGATACCCACGGACTTAACCGAAGGGCTACCACTAGCCAGCGCAGGTCTTACGTCAAACGCTATCTTACTCCAACGCTGCTCACTCGTCGCTATGAGGTGCTGGCATATAGGGAGTTCTAAGATTAGCCGTTGAGTAAACGTAGAGAAATCATCAGCTCTCTGTTTAGAGGCCGACACAACCATAAACTTCTTTTGTGGGTCTAAAAGTAACTGGTGTACTACGAATGCAGCAGTAATATACGACTTACCTACACCCCGAAAAGCCTCAATAATTGATCTACGAGGACAATTCTGGATAAAGTCAGCCATATCGTATTGAACTGGAGTAGGATCAGGCAGGGCTAAGTGCTTCCAAACTATATACATGAAGTTACGAAAGTCTTGTAACTGCTCTGGCATCTTATCCATTACGGCCTCTATTGCTTTTAATACTAGCTATTCTTAAATTACTAGGTGCGTTGTTACGAGGGTTGCGGTCTTTATGATCTATATCTTTACCTTTAATAGCAAGCGCACCATGTTTCTTTTTCATGTTTCTTCTAGCTTGCTTTCGAGCATCATTTCTTTTTCGTTGCTCAGGTTTCTTGTGATAAGAGTCATACTCTTTACGATAATTTCGCTCTGATGACATAGCTTATTATTTATCCTTTCTTTTGTTACGTGTTTTGTTACGTATAGTAAGGCTTTGACGTTTCTTTTTTTGCTCTGCAAAAGCTTTTAGATGCTTTTTCTCATCTGCTTTGAATTCAGCCCACGATGCTTGTGCATGTTTCTGCATTTCTTTTCTTACTTTATCCATTAATGAGCTACCTCTTCAAATGGGAGTTCTTTTAGTAAGTTAGCGAGTGGTGACTCAGCAACAATTACGTCAGTGCTTGCACCGTTATCTTTCAGGAACTTAACAGCAACCGACAACTCTGCTGACGTAGCTTCTCCTGATTTAACTCTTAATAATAACTGTTGGGTTACATTGTCGTGTAACTCAGTTAGTAAATCTTTCATATTTATCCTTTCATTACTTTCGCTATCTTCTCGCCACTTCTGCCTACAACGTAACCACCAAGGCCAAGTTGTAATAACGCCCAAGCTTCATCTCTGAGAGGTGTCGCTAGAAGCCCTAGAGAGTCCCCTACGGCAAGTATTAAGAAGGTTAGCATTGTTATTGGCCGCCACGCAGCAACGATGAAGTGCTCACTCTTAGCCTCTGAGGACACTATAGCTTGCTGTCCTTTGATCATCTCTGTTTCGTAATCAAATACACGTTGCATCGCAGCCGCTTGGACATCTAAAAGATGCCCTTTGGCTTTCAAGCGTTCATCATCACTGGTGTGGAGTTTGTCAACTAGGTCAGCAGCAGGTTTAAAGATACCTGCTATTAAATCTGTTATACCAATCATATGCCTCCGATAACTTTAATGAATTGTGAAAATCCCATCTCCTGTGCAAAGTAAACAACAGCTCCTCCCACTACTAACCACTTAATCTGCATTAAGGTTCGGTTAATACTGTCGAGCATACCTCTAAGACCCTCAGCTTGAGCTGTGAGGGCGCTTAACTGTTCGTCATGTGCATCAACTCGCCACTCTAGGCGGTCAACGTGTTGTTTTAGGTCATCCATTTCCTAGCCTCTAAAAAGTAATCGTTCGTTTTTCGTAAGTTATATTAGTCACTTCATCAGTAAAGTCTTCTTTGACGTAAGCGACTCCTTCGATTTCATATAGGTTAGGTTTTAGTACGTCCTCTTCAAAAGCCGCTGTAGATTTACCAGCGATTGCCCACGAGTCTACTGCTGTGAAGTTAGCTTGGTAATACGTTTTAAGCGCATCTGCGAACTCTTGCGAATACAAGTAAGCCCGACTACCATCTGCATCGTTTCCAGCGAGGTAGTAAGACTGCTCTAAGACACCATCATTAACTACGCCGTAACGGACAAAGCACAGATGGTCATCTTTATAATAACCAAAGAGAACGCCTATCTCATCTACAAGAATGGTTTGAATGTCTGAAGTAAGCCATGTTCTAGCTTGATAATCAGTAAGCTCACCATCAAAAGGTATAGTACCTTCTAATACTTTATTTCTTGAAGCGTCAAACAAACGATTAATATCATCTGGAGTGATGCTTGTTATTTCTTTTACTAAGTGTGTCATATTAACTCCAGAATTCTATACGAATAGTTTGGGCACCAGCACCGCTTTGTGGAACAAAGTATTGATACTGAACTTCACCCTCTTCGAAAGGAGGTTGATACCACTGCGGAAAGCTCAGAGTTTGCGTTGATCCGTTTACATACCCATACACTAATCGCCATGAAAAAGTTAGGTCAGCTCTTTCATACGAGTTTAGTAAAGTCTCTGTTGCTGTGTTATATAACTTAACAGTTTTAAAGGCTGCTTCATCCGTATTCGCTGTAGAGTCTTGAGTGCCGTAACGTGCATCATTAGTCGCCCCAAAGGTAAGTAGTAATCTGTTATTCACCTGTGCTGCGTTATATACATTGTGCGTAGACCCATCCGCAAAAGTATTGTCTGACGGACTAACGCTACCATAAGTGTAGTTCATGTAGCCCCGACCGTATCCTTGAAGATAAGTACCGTAGACGTTTGCACTGCCAGAACTTACAACGAAAGAGTCTATAAGAGAGCTACCAGCAACTTGGTTATAAAACCCCCCACCAAGCGGTGAGGGAGTTAAAGGCATTACAGCATGTACAAGATCAGTTATAAAAGGTTGGACTACATCTTTAATAATAGCCATATCTACCTCGTTTCGCTTAAAAATGCCTTGGAGTTTGTCCCTAAGTCAACTGTAGGGTCTGTAGCACTACCAGCAATAAGTATATAGGGCGGTAAGGCTAACTCTTTCATTTCGCTTGCGCTAAATGTGTGTATTAAAACGTAATCCGTTCCGTTAATACTTCCGTATAGATAACCTGTATCAGAACCATCCTTTTTAAATTGTACAAGTCCTCGTGACCCATCACCCATCTTTGGGTTATATGGGGTGTTATCGTTTGCTAATTGTGACATTTGTGTTTCCTTTGTTTAAGATTTGAAAGGGTTAATTAAAACCCCTCTTTGTGGGTCTTAGTCAGTATTAAGTTTTCTAAAATTAAGATACAGCCACGATTAAACCATTTTTGATTGTTAAAGTTGCTGAAGCTGAGGCGCTGCCAGTGTACCCTGCGGTTCCGTCAGATGATTTGTAGCCACCTGAAGGGGTGACCGTACCTGTTACGTCTATGCCAGCG
>Ga0114995_10002699_pt1 | contig 12244 bp, 10 predicted proteins | sample ArcticOcean_MG_C_11_FD_87038 | JGI IMG/M metagenome (GOLD analysis project Ga0114995, IMG submission 87038) | Marine microbial communities from western Arctic Ocean - ArcticOcean_MG_CB2_154 | ecosystem: Environmental > Aquatic > Marine > Oceanic | place: Arctic Ocean: Canada Basin | collected... | reverse complement strand
TAAAATAAGTTCCGCTTCTGTAGCCCTTGGTGCAAGCTGATCATCGCTGATGTTTTGATATCGCTGTTTTCTGCATGCCCGCGCGAGGTCTTGTCAGAGTAAACTTTCTTGAGACGGGTAGGGTGACTTTGTAACCTCGCTAAATGATAAAACACTCTCCATTTAGCTACCTTAAACCCGGCCCGGGGTTCCTGGACCATCTTGCCTAGGCCCGTGGACCGGGGACCAAGAGCTACGGCACTATCGGACAATAGAGCACGCACCAAAGTCCAGCCTTCAGCGTTGCCTGGGCTCAGTTGGCGCTGGATGGTTTTGCTTGGGCCGCGGTCCGTGGATCAACGGCAGGGGTTACTGTGCCTAATCGCTACAGTTCACCCGCAGGACCATGGACTGGGGGCCCCTATCCTAGGGCCCCGCGTCTCGGACCACGGGCCTTTAGTATTGGGGGTGTAGTTTAATTTGGGATTAGTTTTGTGGGGGACTGGAGGAGGACACATTCGCCCTCCTGCTGGTTCTGTGTGTACCCTAGAACCTGTGTTCTACACTGAGTTTCAGCGAGCGGCGCTGCGGTCGACACCTGAGCGGATCACCAACTCTGACAAACTTAGCGGGCAGTCGGCATGATGGACGGTCGACAAAACCGTCATGGCTTTTCCCACGGGTTGAACGAAAAGCGATCCTTCGCGGTCCGATGCACTTAATTCATGCCGACCTGGCTCGGATCGGGTAGTGTTTCTTGGCATTTACTACACCTCTTTTTGCGGCCCTATTGACTCGGATTCACTTAGACACTTAGTATTTTTTTAGACGATGTAATTGTATTGCAATGCAATACTGTCTGAAGTCACTCTGGCGTAAAGCGCCCAAGTGACCAACCGGGGGAGTATGATCTCGATGCGAGTGGCGCTGGCTGGATTTTTGCACGAAACAAACACATTTGCCCCTACGAAGGCGCAAATGTCGGATTTTGTGCAAGGGGGAGGTTACATGCCGCTTACGCGGGGCGCCGATCTTTTGTCGCTAAGCCGCGACATCAATCTTGGTATTGGCGGTGCCGTGGAGCAGGGTGAAGCGTCAGGTTGGGAAATGGTACCGGTGCTTTGGGCTGGGGCCATACCGTCTGCGCATGTTTGCAGAGAGGCTTACCAAAGTATCACCGACGAGATTGTCGCGGGCATTTCAGCGGCGCTGCCTTTGGATGGAGTCTTTATCGATCTGCATGGCGCGATGGTAGCCGAGCACGAAGACGATGGCGAGGGCGCGCTATTGCAGCGGCTGCGCGCGGCTGTTGGATCGGATGTGAAGATAGCAGCGGCGCTTGATTTACACGGAAATATTACGCAGGCAATGATCGATTCTACAGATGTTCTGGTAGGTTTTCGAACCTATCCGCATGTGGATATGGCAGAGACGGGCAGGCGTACTGCGGTGCAATTAGACCGGCTGATGGCGCAGCGCACACCTTTTGCCAAAGCGTTCCGGCGGCTGCCGTTTCTGGTGCCAATTGCTTGGCAAAGCACGCTGGATCTTCCAGCAAGGGAAGTTTACCAATTGGTCGCAGAGATCGAACGGGATGCGGTCTCTAGCGCCTCATTTTTCTTTGGCTTTCCGGCAGCGGATTTCCTGGGTTGCGGCCCTACAGTGATTTGCTACGGTGAGACCCAAAGCGACGCAGACGTCGCCGCTGACCAGATTGAACATGCGGTGCTGAAGGCTGAACCAGATTTCGTGGGCAAGACCTATGACCCGGATGTGGGCGTGATCGAGGCGATGCAGATCGCTGAAAGCGCCAGCCGACCCGTGGTGATTGCCGATACCCAAGACAATCCCGGCGCTGGAGGTGATTCAAACACCACCGGTATGTTGCGCGCACTGGTTCGGCAAAACGCGCAAAGTGCAGCACTTGGCAATATGGTGGACCCCAAAGCGGCAAAAGCGGCCCATGCTGCGGGGCAGGGGGCCGAGATTGAGATAGCACTTGGCGGCTTTTCAAACATTCCTGGCGACAGTCCCTTTGAAGGGCGCTTTACAGTCGAGACGTTGAGTGATGGAAAGCTCATTGCCAAGGGCCCATTTTACGGCGGTGCACCCCTTGATTTGGGACCGTCGGCCTGTTTGCGAATTGGTGATGTGCGCGTTGTTGTGACCAGCAATAAAGCCCAGATGGCGGATCAAGAGATGTATCGCTTTGTTGGGATCGAACCCACCGCACAAAAGATATTAGTAAACAAAAGTTCGGTGCATTTTCGTGCGGACTTTGACCCGATTGCAGAAACCATATTGACCTGCACAGCACCTGGCCCGATGCCTGTCAGTCCTGCCAGCCTTCCGTTTCGCAATCTCGCGCCTGGCATCCGGTTAGAGCCAATGGGCCGAGCATTTGTCCCTACTGGATTTGTCAAATAAAACTAATTGAAGCGGGTAGGGTGACTTTGTAACCTCGCTAAATGATAAAACACTCCCCATTTCGCTACATGAAACCTGGCCCTGGGTTGCTGGACCATCCCGCCTAGGCCCGTGGACCGGGAGCCAAGAGCCACGGGCCCTGGACCATAGAGCGCGCACCCACGTCCGGCCTTCAGCAGAATGGCGGATCAGCTTTGGGAATGTTAGCCAAAGCACATTGACTCAGAAATGTCGTTCGCTATGCTTTAACATGTTAACTAGTATGAATTGGTATGTTTAATGTATGATCCCAGCTCCCCGCTTTTGCGCCCGGCCGCATCGGCTGATGGCCCGCCAGCGGCACAAGCCAAGGCGCGATTTGCCGAAGACCGTCTTCTGGATGCGGTGATCTGGTGCGAAATTGCACCGGGTGATGTTGTAACAGAAGCAGATGCGATGGATCGGTTTGGCCTCACCCGTGCCGCCGCCCGCGCCGGGCTGACACGGCTGGGATACGATGGCTGGGCTATGCCGCAGCCGCGCACCGGCTGGCTGGTACTGCCAGTCACAGGAGCCTTGATAGGTCATGTACTCGATGCGCGCCGGACTTCAGAACCTGCGCTTGCCAATGTCAAGCTGGACGCAGGTTCCCGCGCTGAAATAGCTCAAATCAACAGTCTGTTACACCCCCTAAAAGATCGCGCCGAGGCCGGAGCGGTCTCCTCGCTCAGGCATTACATCGACCGAGTCGATGGCGTACTGTTAAGCGCAATGAATCCCTTCACAGCGCGGCATCTGCGCAAGCTTTGGCATCACACCGCCCGCATGACCCATTTTCTGGAAGATCCAGCGCGTGGCCGTCTATTTCGGCGTAGTGATACCTCTGATCTGATAAAAGCCGTCCTGGCCGAGGATGGCCCCGCAATCTGCGTCGCCCGCCTGGAGCTGATCGATGCACAGCAGGCGTTTTTTCTGCAACAACTGCTAAAAAGTGATGCCCCCCTTACCCCTGGCAGCGGGATAATTGGGCAAACTAACCAAGCTGCTATACATAGGAGAGAGACATGAAATACAACCTCAAAGGTATGTTGACAGGAGCCGCCCTTGCAGTTTTTGCCACACCTCTATTCACCACCACCGCTATGGCTGGCGGCATCACTATTGATCTGGCCGGCGAGCCCGCGACAATGGACCCGCACAAGCAGTGGAACCCAACCAGCTATTACGTTTACCGTAACATTTTCGACAACATCCTGACGCGGGATAACGACGGCCAGATCATGGGTCAAATTGCGACAAGTTGGAACCAGGCCTCTGACAGCACGTTGGAGCTGACTATCCGCGAGGGCGTAACCTTTCACGATGGTGAGGCGCTTGAGCCCTCCGATGTGGTTTTTTCCGTCAAGCGGATTACGAACCCTGATTTTGGCTCGCCTCAGTTGGGTCAGTTCAACAAGATTGTAGATGCTAGCGCTGATGGCAATGTAGTCACTCTGACCACAGATGGTCCTTATCCTGCGCTAATGGCGCAATTGGTCAAACTTTCGATTGTCCCCGAACATGTGGTTGAGGCCGTTGGTGACGACGCGTTCAATGCGGCCCCTGTCGGCTCTGGTGCCTATGCCTTTTCGGAATGGGATCGCGGTGTATCCGTCACATTGACCCGTAATGACAACTACTGGGGTGATAAAGGCCCGTTTGACACTGCCGTCTTCCGAGCTGTCCCTGATGAGGCAACCCGAGTGGCGGACCTTCAGGCCGGCACAGCTGATCTGGTTGTCTCTATCAACTCCGACGCAGCGGCACAGCTGGCCTCCGATAGTGCGGTCATCGTGCTGTCCGCGCCGACAGAGCGCGTTGGCTATATGGGGTTGAACCTCGACAAGCCACCGTTCAACAACAAGGAAATGCGCCGCGCGGCTAGTCTTGCCATCGACCGCTTGGGCATCACCGAAGGTCTGCTGCAAGCCGGCGAAATTCCGATGGCACAGATGGCGAGCCCGGCACACTTTGGCTATAACCCTGATGTACCCGCATTCGAGTATAACCTCGATGCCGCCAAAGCGATTACAGCAGCCAATCCTGATCTGGCCGCAACGCCAGCCACTTTGGCCACAGCTCCCGTGTTCGATCAGCGTATCGTGCAGGCACTTCAGCAAATGCTCAACGATGCCGGCTTCAATATTTCAATCTCGATGACAGACATGCCGACGTATCTTGGCATCGTGCGGTCGGACCCGGCAGAAAATAGCGAGCTGAGCTTTGGCCGCTGGTCTTGTGCTTGTCAGGATGCGGATGGCATTGCCTATCCGGTCCTACACTCTGCCAGCAATTGGAGCCGTGTGAACGTGCCCGAACTAGATGCGTTTCTTGAGACAGCCCGCGCATCGCTGGATACTGAGGTTCGTCAGGCGGCCTATAACGAAGTCCACCAGATGGTGCGTGACAACTACTATACTTTGCCGCTGTATCAGGCTGCTGTTCTTTATGGTGCGACGGCGGGGTTGGCGTTTGAACCCACAGCAAACGAAAGCATGTTCCTGAACCGCATGACCATGTCCAAGTAAGATGCTCCGCTTTCTTCTGCAACGCGGTGCACAGGCGCTGATTGCGGCCTTTGGAGTGGTGACGCTGGTGTTCTTTATCCAGCGTCTTACCGGAGACCCCACGGCCCTTATGCTGCCTGAAACCGCAACGCAGGCGGATATCGAAGCCATGCGCGCGACGCTTGGCCTCGATCGCCCACTTTGGGCGCAATATGTTGGATTTCTAGGGGACATGGCAAGCTTCGATCTGGGCCGTAGCTTTGTCCAGAATGCCTCCGTATGGGAAATCATCTCAAGCCGAATTCCCAGAACTCTGCAACTGGCGGCGGGTGCATTGGGTGTCGCCCTGCTGATCGGATTGCCCTTGGGGTTGCTTATGGCGTTGACCGCAGGGCGTACGATATCGCGCTGGATAATGGGTTTGGTGCTGGCCTGTCAGTCGATGCCGACGTTCTGGTCAGGGATAATGATGATTCTCGTTTTTGGTGTCTGGCTACGTTGGTTGCCATCCTCGGGCACGGGCACTTTCGCGCATCTGGTGATGCCCTCGATCGCACTTGGGCTGTTGTCGTTGGCGACTTACGCGCGCATCACCCGCTCTGCGGTGGTGGATGAATTAGGCAAAGACTACGTCCGTTCCGCTCGTGCGCGTGGCGTTGGTCCGGGGCGATTGGTGCGTAAACACCTGATGCGCAACTCGCTGATCCCGATTATCTCTATCACCGCACTCGAGATTTCTCAACTGCTTGCCGGCGCTGTCATTGTCGAAACTGTTTTTGCATGGCCGGGTTTGGGCCTGCTGACCGTGCAAAGCATTGCAGCGCGTGATTTTGTGGTGGTGCAGGCGGTGGTCCTACTGGGGGCTTTTGTCACCATCGCCGCCAATCTCGCAGCGGATATCCTCTATTCAATTGTGGACCCGCGCGTCCGCCTCGCTGGCCAATGACAGCGCAGGCCGCACATCTCCCGCGCTGGTTGCGTGCAGCACTTGACTGGTGGCCCGCCGGATTGCTGGCAATCCTGCTAGTCTTTGCTGTCCTCGCGCCTTGGCTGGCGCCGCTGGATCCGGACCGCCAGAACTTGCTAGCGCGCTTGAAAGGACCGGGGTTCGAGGCACGCGGTGCGGTTTATTGGCTGGGCTCGGATGAGCTTGGCCGGGATGTCCTCAGCCGCGTGATCTATGGCGCGCGTGTCTCAATCTCCGTCGCTTTCATGTCTGTCATCCTGTCCGGCGTGGTGGGTGTGACCGTTGGAATGGCCGCAGGTTATCTACGCGGTTGGGCGGAAACAATCCTGATGCGCCTTGTCGATATTTTCCTGTCGATCCCAGCGATCCTGCTGGCTATCATTACGGTGGCTGTGCTGGGACCAGGGTTCATCAATGTCATTCTTGTGCTCGCACTGACTCGTTGGCCCCGATATGCGCGAGTCGCCTACGGCCAAACGCTTGCCATCGCGGGCCGCCCCTATGTCACGCTGGCCCATGCCATGGGCGCCTCGGCCCCGCGCGTGTTGGCACTACATATCCTGCCCAATATTATCGGCCCGCTGCTCGTGGTCGCAACGCTCGAATTTGGCCTGATGGTCTTATTTGAGGCGGGCCTCAGCTTTCTGGGTCTCGGGGTTCAGCCCCCCACAGCAAGCTGGGGATCCATGCTGTCTACCGGGCGCAACTATGTGGGATCTGCTTGGTGGATCGCGACCTTCCCCGGTGTAGCACTCTTTATGCTGGTACTCAGCGCAAATCTTATTGGCGACCGCCTTAGCGATCGCATTGGAAAAGGACACGGATAATGAATTTCGGAGACGACTTTAAAGGCAAGCGCGTGGTCATCACAGGAGCTGCAGGCATCATGGGCTGTATGCTAGTGGATCATTTCAGTGCTGCGGGGGCGGAGGTCTGCTCCACTGACGCAAGCACCGATGATCTGAGCGGCTTCGCCGTCGCCGCTGATCTGATGACTGATGCGGGCCTCAACAGCCTGCTGGAGGCGATCAAGGTCAAATGGGGCGCGCCGGACGTGGTGGTGAACAATGCCGCGATTTATCCCTCTTCCTTCCTGCTAGATATGGAAGTGACCGATTGGGACCAAATCATGGGCATCAATGTCCGTGCCCCTTTCGTGCTGATGCGCGGCTTTTCGCTTCAGATGATCGCCAAGGGAATATCTGGCAATTTCGTCAACATCTCTTCAGGTGCGGCGCGCAAGATGCGCCGCACGGCAGTCACCTATTGCATGTCCAAGACCGCCCTTGATCGCATGACCAAAGGCTTTGCGCTGGAACTGGCAGAATATGGCATCCGCGCCAATTGCCTTGAACCGGGGTTTGCATCAGGATCGGCTGTCTCAAGCCTTAATCAGGAGCACATCGACCGGGTCATGGCTGCGATCCCGCTGGGAAGCAAAATTGATCCAGAGGACGTGGGGCAAGCGGCCCTCTATCTCGCCTCCTCTGCTGCGAAGAATATCACTGGAACATCTTTGGCTGTGGATGGAGGAAACTCTGCGGGAACCATGGATGTCTACCAAGATAAAAAGAGCGCCCTGTGATTTGGAACCCGCCCCCTTACGCTTGGCCCGATAGCGCAACCTCGGCCGCCTGTTTCAGTGTCGATGTCGATGCCACTTCGCCGTACCTTTGGCAGTATCGTGACGGGCTGCCCACGGGCCTCGCTGTGCGGGAGCATCGCCGATACGGGATGCGTCAGGGCTTGACCCGCATGGTTGCCATGCTGGATCGAATAGGGATTAAAGGTAGCTTTTTCGTCCCCGGCGTTGTGGCCGAAGAAAACCCTGATTTGCTGCCGGGGCTGCTGGAACGCGGGCATGAAATTGCCTTGCATGGGTATTACCACGAAATTGTGGCGGAAACCTCGGACCCGCGTTTTACCGACGCGCTTGAGGCCTCCATTGACCTTTTTGTTGCCCAGACTGGTCAAAAGCCTGCTGGCTTTCGTTCTCCAGCTTGGGAAATGACGCCGCATATGTTGGCAGAACTGACGCGCCACGGGCTGTGGGATTCCAGCCTGATGGGATCTGATGTGCCCTATACTATCGCAGGCGTGACCGAGGTGCCTGTGCGCTGGGATAATGATGATGCAATCTTTTTCAAGTTTTTGGGGGGGGGTGATAAATCCCCGCGCCCTGACCGCGAGGTCTTTATCCAATGGCAAAGCGATGCTGGAGCACAACAGCGCGATGGCGGGTTGTTCATGTTGACAGTGCATGACTGGATTTCGGGCCGCGCCGCACGAGTCGAGATGCTGGAAGAACTGTTCCAGCCTTTGGTGGACGATCCATCCGTTTGGGTGACAACCTGCGGTGCATTGGCCGCACACCACCAGACTGTGCGGAACGGGCTGGTGATCTCCCCCGGTGATGTTACACCCGTCAACGACAGAGACCCCTCTCATGGATGAGCGCAACACTCATGCCCCTTCGCTGACGCCTCCTGTGTCGCACCAGACATGGGCGATCACCAAACCGCAGGTTCAAAGCACTGGCGGTATCGTAGCGGCCCAGCATCACGAGGCGGCACAGATCGGTGCGGATATCCTCGCTGCTGATGGGAATGCAATGGACGCGGCGGTGGCAACAGCGCTGGCCTTATCTGTAGTAGAGCCTTGGCTGTCCGGTCTGGGTGGCGGCGGTTTCCTGCTGCATGCCAATGCTGCGGGACATGTGGAAGCACTGGATTTCAACCTCCGTACGCCCATGGCTGCTGATCCCGCTGATTACCCTCTGGACGGTGGCGCGGGCGGGGATTGGTTCAACTGGCCCAAGGTACAGGACGACTGCAATCTGATTGGCCCGATGTCGATCTGTGTGCCCGGCGCCGTTGCTGGTCTTGCCGAAGCCTTGGCACGGCACGGCACGCTCAGCTGGGCCGAGGTTCTGGCCCCGACCATCGCCTTGGCCGAACGCGGTATGAGGGTTGATTGGTTTGCTGATCTAGCCTTTGCCATCGACACACCGGGGCTTTCTCTCAACCCCCACGCCGCCGCGCTTTTTCTAGACTCAGCTGGCCACACGCCTGATCCCACCGACCCCACGGCCCGCCTTCTGCCCATGCCCGCAAAGGCCGCTATGCTGCGCCACCTTGCAAAGAGCGGTGCGCAGGACTTCTATGAAGGCGAAGTTGCGGCCGACCTGCTGCGCGATTTGCAAGAAGCGGGATCAAAAATCTCTGCCGCAGATTTAGCCGCCTATAAACCAAGCTGGCATGTCCCGGCGAGCGCGCCCTACCGTGAACGAACTATCCATGTAATCCCCGGTCTGTCTGGCGGGCCAAGCCTTTTGAAAACGTTTGAGGCACTTTCATCGCAAGACATGGCGACCGCGAACGAGGCACAATTCGCTGCCCATCACGCCGATGCTATCCGCGCAGCCTATGAGGCCCGGCTACAAACGATGGGCCACGCCGCCGCCGCTCATGATTGTACTAGCCACCTATCTGTTGTGGACCGTCATGGGAATATGGTGGCACTCACCAATACGCTGCTGTCGCGCTTTGGTTCCAAGGTTGTCGCACCCAGCCTTGGCCTGACGCTGAACAATGGTATGATGTGGTTTGATCCGCGACCGGATCAGCCTAATTCAATCGCCCCGGGGGCCGCCCCTTTGGCGAATATGTCACCCGTGATCACCACCTGCGACGGCAAACCTGACATCGCGATCGGAGCCGCAGGCGGGCGGCAGATATTCCCCGCCATAGTGCAAATTCTGTCCCAGATCATCGATCGCGATGCGACCCCAGAACAGGCGCTTCATATGCCGCGCATAGATGCCAGTTCGCCGGTGATACTCGTGAACCGCACGGCCGCAACAGACACGGCAAGCGCCATTGCTGAACACCACCCGGTTCAAATCACCGAAGACAGCCTCTATCCAGTGCAATTTGCTATTCCATCACTGGTGCAAGCGGGCCGTGATGGCGCGCCCAACACCGGTGCTGTTCACCCCAACAACCCCTGGACTGCCGCGCGGTCAGAGGATGCGCCATGACGCTTTTGTCGATCACTGACCTTGCTATTGATGCGGGCCCCCTGTCGCTGATCGATGGCGTCAGGTTGGACGTGGCACCGGGCGAGGTTGTGGCACTTGTCGGGGAAAGCGGGTCGGGGAAGTCTCTGACTGCGCTGTCCATCATGGGTCTATTAGCCGATGGCCTGTCTGTAACCCGTGGGCGCATTGAGTTTAACGGGGTTGACCTGACTCAGCTATCTCAAGAAGGTCTTCGTGCCCTTCGCGGCGAAGAACTGGCGATGATTTTTCAGGAACCAGTCTCATCCCTGAACCCGCTGATGCCCGTAGGCGCGCAAGTGGCCGAAAGCCTCATCACTCATGGGCACGCCACCCCTGCACAGGCGATGCACGAAGCGATTGAGATGCTGCGCCGTGTGGGCATCCCGCAACCAGACAGGCGCGCCAGTCAATTGCCGACAGAATTGTCGGGCGGCATGTGTCAGCGCGTGATGATCGCTGCCGCTCTGATTTCCAAACCGCGACTGCTGATCGCGGATGAACCCACAACTGCGCTCGACGTTACCATTCAGGCGCAGATATTGGCGTTGATGGGGGAATTGGCAGCAGAGGCCGGCACCGCAATATTACTGATCACCCATGATATGGGTATCGTCGCCGAACTGGCTGACCGGGTCTGCGTGATGTACGGCGGGCGTGTGGTAGAACAGGGACTGGTCGGGCCGATCTTTGCCTCCCCGCGCCATCCCTATACCCGCATGCTGTTGCGCACGATCCCCCGAATGGACGAGCCGCCCAAAGAAGAGCTGTTTGCGATCAAAGGTAATGTCCCGTCGCCTCGCAACTGGCCAGATGGTTGCCGTTTTCGTACCCGCTGTGACCGCGCTACGGATGTCTGCAGCGCCAGGCCAGCATTGGAGGGAAACAGCCACCGTGTTGCCTGCTTTCATGCCGAAGAGGCACCTGCATGAGCCTGCTTGAGATCACTGACCTCAAGGTCCACTTTCCCGTACGAACTGGCCGTTTTGGCGGTGGCAAGGATGTGGTGAAGGCCGTCGATGGCGTGTCCCTCACCATCAACGCCAATGAAACGCTGGCCGTGGTGGGTGAATCCGGTTGCGGCAAAACCACTATTGGAAATGCCGTGCTTGGCCTCGCGCCCGTCACCGCGGGCCGTATCACCTTTGAAGGGCGTGATTTGTCCACGTTGACATCGTCCGAGCGACGCCATGTGTGGCGCGAAATGCAGGTGGTGTTTCAAGATCCGGTTTCGGCGCTCAATCCTCGTCGCACAATCGCGCAATCCATAGCAGAGCCCTTGGTAATCCACGACCACCCCAAGGCGCAAATCGCCGCCCGCGTGGATGAACTGATGGGCCTCGTTGGCCTTAACTCCGATCAGCGCGACCGCCGGCCTGGTGCGCTGTCGGGCGGGCAGCGCCAGCGTGTCGTAATCGCTCGCGCGCTTGCGCTCAATCCGAAGCTAGTGATCTGTGATGAGCCCGTAAGTGCGCTGGACGTGTCGATCCAAAGTCAGATCTTAAACCTGCTCATGCGCCTGCAACGTGAGCTTGGGCTGAGCTATCTGTTCATCGCACACGATCTATCCGTCGTCCGCCACATCGCAGACCGCGTCGCCGTCATGTATCTGGGGCTAGTGGTCGAAGAAGGCCCGGCGGCGCAAGTCTTCGCCAACCCCGTCCACCCCTATACCGAAGCACTTTTATCCGCGATACCGGTGCCCGACCCGACCTTGCGCGGCAAACGAAAAGGCATCGTTCTGCAAGGCGATTTGCCCAGTCCATTGGATCCACCCAAAGGCTGCCCTTTTGTCACCCGCTGCCCTCTGGCTGAAGAAACCTGCAAAGACGCCAGACCGCCATTGGTAGAGGTATCACCGGCTCATCACATTCGTTGCCGGGTCCGGGCACCGTAATTGGCATTGTCAGGGTAAACTTGCTTGAAGCGGGGAGGGCGACTTTGGGCACTGTCAGATTAAACTTGCTTGAAGCGAGCAGGGCTAATTTGTAACGTCGTCTAATGACAAAACACTCTCCATTCCGCTACTTTAAAACCAGCCCTGAAGTCATCCGACTTGCAGTCATGCTGTAGGTTCGATTTCAACTACCAACGCCTTCAAGAAAGCCTTGGACAAACTAACCGGCGTCTACCAGTCCCACACTTCCAGCGGAATGTAGTGGAGTGGTATCCAGCCGGTTCTAAAGTCCTAAGCCCCGATCAGTGTCGGTAATGTAGGCTGTGTAAGCATTTTGGGAAACTTTCTACTGGGAGATCTCTGGGGACTTTTGCGATTTGCCTACACAGCCT
>Ga0114995_10002696_pt1 | contig 12253 bp, 12 predicted proteins | sample ArcticOcean_MG_C_11_FD_87038 | JGI IMG/M metagenome (GOLD analysis project Ga0114995, IMG submission 87038) | Marine microbial communities from western Arctic Ocean - ArcticOcean_MG_CB2_154 | ecosystem: Environmental > Aquatic > Marine > Oceanic | place: Arctic Ocean: Canada Basin | collected... | reverse complement strand
ACGACAGGCATAAAAACCAGATAACTATTTTTTTTATCATTTACAAAAGCAGTTTTTTCTTTTTTTTAATTTAACTTTTCTAAATTTTAAATGAAGTAAGTCTATAATAAAAATATATCCATCCAACCCCATTCCAATATTAAGTATTTTTTTTAGTACTTCATTTGCCTGAATAGTGCCAACGATTCCAGCAACTGTTCCGAGAATTCCATCTGACTCACAATTTAATAGATCATTTGAAATATTAGATTCTTGAAAGAAACACCTTAAACAAGGAATTTTTTTATTTTTAAAATTAAAAGTAAAAATATGTCCATCAAATTTACTAATTGCACCAGTCACAAGAGTTTTTTTAAACTTTAAACAAAAATCATTTAATAAAAATTTTGTTGTGAAATTATCTGATCCATCAACGATATAATCATAATCATTAATAATTTTTTTGAAATTTATATTATTTAATCTAATATTATAGATTGTAACTTTAGTATTTGGGTTTATTTTTTTTATTTTATCTTTGGCTATTTTAACTTTTAACTTTCCAATATCAGAAGTATTATAAAGAGTTTGTCTATGTAAATTAGAAAGACTTATTATATCATCATCAATAATTCCAAGAGAGCCAATTCCTGCTCTAGAAAGAAATTCTACAGCTGGAGATCCAAGGCCACCAACGCCAACAATTAAAACTTTTGAGGATAGAATTTTTTTTTGACCTAATGTACCAATATCTTTAAGTACTATTTGTCTTGAGAATCTTTCAATTATCTTTTTATTCATTTGGCTCTTCATTTGCCAGTTGAACCAAATCCATCTTCACCTCTTAGCGTATCTGGTAAGCTATCTGTTTCTTCAAATGTCATTTTAATAACAGGAGTTAAAATCATCTGTGCAACCCTATCCTTATTGTTAATTATAAAGTCTTCTTTTCCATGATTAAAAAGAATAATCTTAATCTCTCCTCTATAATCGCTATCAATAGTTCCAGGTGTATTTAAAACTGTTATATTATTTTTTGCTGCAAGACCTGATCGGGGACGAATTTGTACCTCATAATCCTTTGAAAAAGCCATAGAAAGACCTGTAGGAACTAAATATGAGCTGTTGGGTGCAATCTTAATTGGCCCCTCTGTAAAAGCCATTAAATCCATACCAGAAGCACCGTTTGTTTTATAGATTGGAAGCACTACTTTAGAATTTAACTTTTTGATTAATACTTTTACCATCAAATTTTAATTTAAATACTCAATAACCCTATCTATTATTTCATCTGAGATCTCAGATTTTTTTTTTTTCGTAAGTTTTTCATCTTTAATTTTTTTATCTTTATAAAAAATTGAAACTTCATTAAAATTAGAGTCGAATCCAATAGATTTATTAGATACATCATTTGCTATTATCCAATCGCAATTTTTTTCTATTAATTTTTTTTTAGCATTCTCTTGAATATTATTCGTTTCAGCCGCAAACCCAATAACTAATTTTGGTCTAAGAGAGTTATGTTTTGATACATAATTAAGAATATCAATATTCTCTTCAAGCTCTAAATTTAAATACTCTTGTTTCTTTATCTTCTTATTTTTTTTTTCTTTTACCTTAAAGTCAGCAACAGCCGCAGAAAAAATTGCTACATCAGCAGGTAAATTTTCTTGTGTGGCTATAAACATTTCATATGCAGTTTCAACTTTTATTAAATTTATATTATCATCTATTTGTAAGTTTGTAGGTCCAGAAATTAGTGTTGTTTGAAATCCTCTTTTTGATAAAGATTTAGCTAAAGCATAACCCTGTTTTCCAGAGGATTTATTTGTAATAAACCTTACAGGATCAATATATTCATTAGTTGGTCCTGCGGTTACCAAAGCTTTTAATTTTTGATTTTTTTTGAGTTCACTAAAATATACTTCAATTATTTGAAAAATATTTTTTGGTTCAGTCATTTTTCCTTCACCAAATTCGCCACAAGCCATATCCCCTACTTCAGGCCCAATTATTTTATAACCATAAGATTTTAATTTATTAATATTTTGTTTGGTTGAGGGGTGTTCCCACATTCTAACATTCATAGCAGGTGTCAAAAAAACATCCTTATCAGAGGCAAGAATTACAGTTGAAGCTAGGTCGTCTGAAGATCCAGCACTTAATTTTGAAATAGTATTTGCAGTAGCTGGAGCAACTAGAATTACATCAGCCCATCGAGATAAAGAAATATGATCCATTTCAGCTTCATTTTCAGCATTAAACAAATCATCATAAACTTTCTCTTTAGAAAGTGAAGCTACCGATAAAGGAGTTACAAATTCTTTTGCACTTTTAGTAAGGATAGTTTTAACTTTTGCACCTTGCTTTTTTAACAATCTAATAAGTTCTAAACTTTTATATGCAGATATACCTCCACATATTATTAAAAGTATTTTTCTCTGTAATAAATTATTCATTGGGCAAATTAAAATACTAATAGGCCAAAGATTACAAGCAGTAATAATCCTACAATAGACTGGTTTCTAAACGCAATCATTTCAGATTTCTTTTCGTTTAATGCTGTATAGGAGTTTGAATTCTGAGGTATTTGCCCACTTGCTAATAATGTGAGTGCTTGATTGGCTTTATCCATAATCTCTGGAAAATCAGGTAATCTTTTAATTACTTCGGTAGTACTTTTTAAGCCTTCAGCTAGAGTATTAATAGGATCTTTGGTTTCTCTTAACCAACTTTCTAAAACTGGTTTTGAGGTTTCCCAAATATTAGTATCGGGATTGAGTTTTCTAGCAACACCCTCAACTACAACCATAGTTTTTTGTAACATTAATAATTGGGGTTGAGTTTGCATATTAAATTTTTCAGTAACATCAAAAAGTTGTTTTAACAGTTTACCTCCAGAAATATCTTTAACAGATTGACCAAAAATTGGTTCACCGATTGATCGTAACGCTTGAGCAAGATCATCAACGGGTACATCTTTAGGGACAAGACCAGCAACCAAATGTACTTCAGCAACTTTTTTATAATCTCTCTGAATAAAGCCGAATAAAATTTCTGCTAAAAATCTTTTGCTAAGGTTGTCTAATCTACCCATAATACCAAAATCAATTGGAACGATTTGTCCATTGTTATCAATAAAAATATTACCTTGATGCATATCAGCATGAAAAAAACCATCTCTGACAGCATGTCTTAAAAAATGCTGTATAATGTCAGAGGCAATTCTTTTAGTATTAATGTTTCTTTTTTGTAAATCTTCAGTTTCACGAATAGAAACACCGTCTACCCAATCTAGCGTCATTACATTTTCACTTGTAAAATTCCAATAAATTACAGGAACTCTAAAACCCGCATCATTTTTTGTATTTTCAGCGTATTCATTTGCAGCAGCAGCTTCAAATCTCAAGTCCATTTCAAGATTGGTTATTTCTTTAAGTAGAAAAACAACTTCAACTAATTTTAATCTTTTAGTTTTTTTAATAAACGATTCAACAATAAAAGCAAAAAGCAACAACGCATCTATTTCATCATTAAATATCTTTTTTATATTTGGCCTCAGGATCTTAATAGCCACATCTTTTATTGTACCATTATCATTTATTTTAGCTTTGTGAACTTGAGCTATTGAGGCAGCAGCAACAGGTTCACTTAAATCTATTATTGAATTAAAAGTTTCTTCTCCTAAATCTTTTTTAATGATTGCTTTAGCTTCAGATAATGAAAAAGCAGGAAGTCTGTCTTGCAAGCCCTCTAATTGTTTCGCTAATTCATCTCCAATTATATCTGGCCTCGTAACTAAAAATTGTCCTAATTTAATGAAAGTTGTTCCCATGGACTGTAGTGATTTTGAGAGCCTTTCTCCTTCAGTATTATTTAAATTAGTTTTTTGTTGATTTGAAAAAGAAAAAGAAAGTATTTGGAATAGAATCTTAATAGCCAAAGGTGGTTTTTTAAATTTAGATACAACATTTAAAATATCAGATTTAGCCAATTTTCTTCCTAATTGAAATAATGTAAATATTTTTTTAATCATTAAACCTTCCAGCCAGAGTGAATTGCTACAATTCCACCAGATAAGTTCCTATAACTACAATTATCAAATTTATTTTTTTTCATTAGATCAATTAACTCTTCTTGATTAATAAACTCTTCTATGCTTTTAATTAGATATTCGTAGGGTTCTTTTTTACCAACAATAGCCCTCCCAATTAAAGGAATAAGTTTAGAATAATTTTTATAGATAAAATCTAGATTTGAGTTTTGAATTTTTGAAAACTCCAAACATAAATAGCGACCACCTGGTTTTAAAACACGATAAGCTTCAGAAAGAGCCTTGCTAAGGTCTCCAGTGTTACGTAAGCCAAAACTTATTGTATAATAATCACAAGAGTTATCTTTTATGGGTAAATTTTCTGCTGGAGCAATCACCCAGTTAATATTTTTATAAGAAATTAATTTTGCTTTACCTTTGCTAATCATTCCTTTATTTGGATCTACACAAAAAATCTTTCCATCTTTATTAGTTAAATCTAAAAAAAGTTTACCTAGATCTCCAGTACCGCAGGCCACATCAATTAAAATTTTATCTTTAGAAGGATTCATCCAGCTCATTAAATCTCTTTTCCAAATTCTATGAACACCTAAAGACATGAAGTCATTCATTAAATCATATTTATCATAGACATTGTCAAAGACACCCTGAACAAGTCCTTTTTTATTTTGGAGATATTGTTGCATGTTAAATTTATTATTTATTGATAATATACTGTGAAATGCCAGAATTACCAGAAGTAGAAATAGTCAAACAGTCATTAGCTAAAAAAATACAACGAAAAAAAATCAAGAAAGTAATAATTAAAAACAGAAATTTAAGGTTTAAAATTCCTCTAAAGTTTGAAGAATTATTAGAAAACAAAATAATTAAAAAAGTGACAAGGTTTTCTAAATATTTAATTTTGAATTTTTGTGATGGTTCGTTTTGTATGATCCACTTAGGAATGTCTGGAACTATCCACTTAATTAAAAAAGATAATTTCACTAAATTTACTAATACTAGTTTTTATAATTCACGAAGCTTACCAAAAAAACACAATCATGTTGAAATACAATTTCAAGATTTAAATCTCATTTATAATGATCCCAGAAGGTTTGGGTTTTTTAAATTTATAAATAACAAACAAGAACTTATAAATAGATTTAGTCATTTGGGACCTGAGCCATTTTTCAAAAATTTTGATTTAAAATATCTTTTGAAGTATTTTTTCAATAAAAAAAAGGACATAAAAAGCTTTTTATTAGATCAAAAGTTCGTATCGGGTATTGGAAATATTTATGCAAGTGAAATATTATTTCTTTGTAAAATTAATCCCTCTACTCAGGCAATGAAATTGTCTAAAAAGGATTGTAAAAATATTATTTTATATTCTAAGAAAGTATTGAACAGAGCAATTAAAAAGGGAGGATCAAGTATTCGCAACTTTAAGAACATTTCAGGGCAAAATGGGAATTTTCAAAAAGAATTTAAAGTCTATCAACGAGAAAATCTAAACTGCTCAAGAAACAAATGTTATGGCAAAATAAAGAAAATATTTACCTCTAATAGATCAACTTTCTTTTGTAATACCTGCCAAAAATAAACAATTATTCTATTGACCAGTATAAATTCTACAGCTATACCACTGCGCTTATGGCAAACACAAAATCAGCAATTAAAAGAATTAGAAGAATTGCTAAGCAAACCTTAGTTAATAAAGCTCGTAGAAGTAAGTATAGAAATGCTATAAAAAAAATGAATCTACTATTAGAAGGGAAAAAAAAGACAGAAGCCTTAAAATTCTTACCTAAGTTGAATTCAGAATTAATGAAAGTTGCAAAGTCTGGCATTATCAAAAAAGAAAATGCTTCAAGAAATATTTCAAGAATTACAAAAAAGATATCAGCCTTATAATAACAGCTTCTAGTTGTTAATAAATTTCACTAAAAAAACTTACACCAAATAGGAATAATTTTTATTATTTTTTACTATATGTAGACCTAGATAAGATTTAAAAACATATAAAGTGTACACTCACAGATTTAAAATTTGTAAAATGTTTTATGAAAAAAACTGTGTAGCATAAAATTCTAAGAGCAAAAAAAAATCACTTGGTGATTGTAATAATATAGTAGCATTTAAAAAATAATTATTCCCGTTAGAAATGATTCACCTATAGATTTTATTTATTTTTAAATTAAAAAACTTTTTTATTGTATAAATCTTGTTTTACTTTTAAGTGACTTTATTCTTACAAAAAAATGTTTAACAATATTAATACAAATAAACTAAAAAATGTTTCTTCCATAGACTTGGATTGGACCGTTATCCAAAAAGATATGAAGAATAGACTTGGAAGTGATATTTATGAAAGCTGGCTTAGAAAGATAAATTTTGTTGAAGAAATGAATAATTATATTTTGTTGTCAGTTTCAACTAGATTTATAAGAGACTGGATTACCTCAAGATATTTAGATCAAATTTTGCAAATTATTAAAGCATACAAAAAAGATCTGACTAGAATTGAGTTTAAGATTATTGAAAAATCCTCAAAAGAAGAAACGCAAGAAAGTATTAATACTATTGAGAAAAGTGAAAATATCTCATTTATTAAAGATACTTATTTACAATATAACAGAATTGATCCAAATAAAAGATTTGATAACTTTATTACAGGTACTAGTAATAAGTTAGCTTATGAGGCCTCACTAAAAGTTTCAGAAAACATTTCTCATTATAATCCACTTTATATCTATGGAGGAGTTGGAATGGGTAAAACCCATCTATTAAATTCTATTGGTCTTTCATTAAAAGAAAAAAATAAAGTTATGTTTATTTCAGCTGAAAGATTTATGTATCAATTTGTAAAATCAATTAAAGCAAATGATATGGTAAAATTTAAAGAGTATTTTAGAAATACAGATATTTTGATTATTGATGATATACAGTTTATGAATGGTAAGGAAGCTATGCAGGAAGAGTTTTTTCATACCTTCAATGCACTATTAGACAAAGGCTCGCAAGTAGTAATTTCTGCTGATAGAGCGCCAAATAAACTTTCTAGAATCCAAGATAGAATTAAGTCTAGATTTGCAGGAGGTTTAGTTGTGGATATACAGAAGCCTGATTATGAGCTAAGAAGCAAAATCGTTAAACAAAAAACAGAAGAGCTTAATGTTTTCTATTCAAATCAAATAAATATTTCAGAAGAAATACAAAAATTTATTAGCACTGAAATTACTACAAGTATAAGAGAGTTGGTTGGTGCTATTAATAGAGTTGTTTCTTTTTCAAGAATATATAACAAAATTCCTAATTTATCAGAGGTTAAGGTAGTTTTAAAAGATTTACTAAATATAGGAGAAAATAAAGTTACAATTGACTTAATTCAATCAACTGTATGTAAATTTTTTAAAATAAGTAAAAATGAAATGTTATCATCAAGAAGGTCCAGGTACCTTGTAAGACCAAGACAAACTGCAATTTATTTAACAAAAATTTTAACATCTAAGTCTTTACCAGAAATAGGAAGAGAGTTTTCTAACAGAGATCACACAACAATTATACATTCTGTAAAAACAATTGAAAAATTGAAGGAAAAAGACCAAGAAATGAATAACAATATTAATAACTTAAAAAACCAGATATTGTATAATAAAGAAAATGAAATTTAACGTTAATCAACAAGACTTACAACAAGCGCTGAATTATTGTCAGGGTGTAATCGAAAAAAGAAGTACACTTCCTATTTTATCAAACGTCTTATTAAATGTTAGTAGTTCAAATTTAACAATTACTGCAACTGATTTAGATTTAATATTTATACATCAACTTAATAATGTGGAAGTTATTGAAGAAGGAAGCACAACCACAGATTCTTCAATTATGTATGATATTATTAGAAAGTTTTCTTCTGGAAAAAAAATTAATCTATCTTTAACAGATATTAACAAGCTTCAACTTGAGTCAGAGAAGTCTATATTTAATTTGAACTGTATTAGTTCAACAGAATTTCCTTTAACTGATGAAAATTTTAGTCAGAACGAATTTTCAATAAAATCAAAACAATTATTAAAATTATTAAATAAATGTAAATTTTCGGTCTCAAATGATGAAACAAGACATTATTTAAGTGGGATTTTTTTTCATCAGACACAGATAGAGGACCAAAATTTTTTGACAGCAGCAGCAACAGACAGTCATAGAATGTCTATATCAAAGGTAAGAATAGATCAAAAAGTTGACTTCGAACCAATCATATTACCCAAAAAAACAATATTTCAATTATGCTCTTTATTAGAAAATTATGATGGTGATGTTAAAGTTTCAAATGTAAAATCAAAAATTAAATTTGAATTTAACAATAGCATCTTAATATCTAAATTGATCGACGGAAAGTTTCCAAATTATATTCAAGTAATACCTAAAAATAATCAAAAAAAATTAGAAATTGATTTAAAATTATTTTTAGACTCAGTTGACAGAGTCGCTTCAGTCTCCCAAGATAAAAAAGATGGTGTAAAATTCAATTTATCAAAAGATGTTTTAAATTTATCAGTTAACAATACCAATAGTGGAGATGGAAAAGAAAGTTTAAATGTTAAATTTGATCACGACTTAGAAATTAGCTTTAACTCCAGGTACTTAATAGATGTAGCATCCCAACTTGGGGGTAAAAAAATTGAGATTTTTTTTAATGATACTGGTTCTCCAGCGTTAATTAAAGATCCAGGAGACTTTGATAGTATTTTTGTTGTAATGCCCATGAAGGGTTAATCTAAAATATCCAACTCAGAATAAATATTATTTTGTAATTGTTTTAAAAAAACCTCACTATCGAGTCCAGGTTCAATAGGATTTAAAATTGAAATAGTTAATTTGGTATTAATTTTTTTTCGTCCATTTTTTGGCCATGTATAGCCAGAATTTATAGCAATAGGTTGGCATGTTAATTTTGCCCTCTCATAGATTTTACTGGCACCTTTCTTAAAAGGACTTCTATCTTCTGGTAGCAACCTTGTACCTTGAGGAAAAATTATCAGAGGTCTATTTGATGAATTTATTAGTTTAAAGATATTATCAAAAAAACTCAGATTATCTTTTGATGTTTTATTACGTTTAATAGCTATTGAACCAATTTTTTTGAGGTACCAGCCAAATATTGGAACCATAAGCAATTCTTTCTTAAGAATAAAAACAGGTGAATTAAAAATTGTTTGTAAAAAAAAAGTTTCGAACATTGATTGATGTGAAGATGCAATAAAAAATTTTTTATTATGAATTATATTCTCTTTACCCTTAATTATGATTGTAGTTGATAAAAAAATACGCAAACAAAAAGAAGCCCAAAAACCCATAATCTTTCCTCCCAGTATAACTATTCTTTGAGGCAAAATATATGCAGGTATAAATATGATTGAAATAATAACAATTCCTAAAAAAAAGAAAAAAGAGAATAGAAAATTTCTTATAATTTTAATCAATAGCTACATCAAGTCAGTTAGTTTTTGTCTTTTTCTAATAACATTAATTTTAGACCCTTTAATTAGTACTTCAGCCGGTTTTGGTCTAACATTATAATTTGAGCTCAAAGACATTCCGTAAGCACCAACATCACACATTACAATAAGATCGTCTTCTTTTAATTTTTGAAATTTTTTTAACATTGTAAACTTATCGGTACTCTCACAAATTGGTCCTACAAATTCATAAGTTTTTGTTGAAATTTTATTTGTTTTTATCACAGGTAATGTTCTATGACTTGCTCCATATAATGCAGGTCTCATTAAATCATTCATTGCCGCATCAAGTATAATAAACTTTTTTTTACCACTTTCTTTTATGTAAATTACTTTTGAAATTAGTGAGCCTATATCCCCTACTATTGACCTACCTGGTTCAAATATAATCTTTGATTTATGGTTCTTTAAGAATTTTTTTATGGCGATATTATATTTTTTGTAATTAAGTTTTTTATCATTATTTTTATAAGATATTCCCATTCCACCACCAAGATCAATAAGATTGAAATTGTATTTACTTTTTTTAATGACTTTGTCCACAACATTAAGCATTCTTTCATAAGGTTTGTAATCTAAAATTTGACTTCCTATGTGTACACTCAAGCATTTAAGGTCAATATTTTTAGATCCTTTAGAGTAGTTGACTAGTTTTAAAAATGTTTTTTCATTAACTCCAAATTTATTTTCTTTTTTCCCAGTTGAAATTTGTTTTAAAGTTTTAGCATCTGTGTTGGGATTTAATCTAATACCAATATTTACAATTTTTTTTTTTGATTTTGCAATTTTTTCAATTTCGACAATTTCGCTCTTAGATTCGGCATTTATTAGTAATATATTTTTATCTATTGCATAACTTATTTCTGTAAACGTTTTACCAACCCCTGAAAAAACAATTTTTTTTGGTTCTATACCAGCTTTGAGTGCCATCATTAATTCTCCCATTGAAACCACATCTGCTCCCAATCCCAATTTTCGAATCTCTCTAATTAGATTTACGTTAGTATTAGACTTAACAGCAAAGCATATCAGAGGAGAAAATGATTTAAAACTCTCTTTAAAGTCGTCTATATTTTTTTTAAGCCCTCTATATGAATAGCAATAAGTAGGAGTGCCAAATTTTTTAGCTATATTTTGAATCTTAACATTTTCGATAGAAAGGTTTTTATTGATATATTTCATTAAACCTTAAATATAAGGACATTGTTTAGCATAGTTTTATATTTTGGATCTTCTTTTTTACCACAAGAAAATAATAAACAACAAAATATAGAAAGTAGAATTATTTTTTTAATCATTTTAATCTTTTTTATATTTCATTATCATTTTTTTAATATTAGCAAAAGATGTTCCACCATAAGATTTTTTTGAGTTTATTGAGTTTTTTAAGTCAAAAACCTTTAATACCTCAATTGTGAGTTTAGGTTCAATATTTTTTAACTCTTCAAGGGTTAATTCATTCAATTTTTTCTTTTTCTTTTCTGCAAAATTAACTATGGAAGCAGTGGTTTGGTAAGCTTTTCTAAAAGGCATTGAGTGATTTTTAACAAGATAATCTGCTAAATCTGTGGCAGTAATATAACCAATGTTTGCTAAGGCCAACATTTTTTGTTTATTAGGTTTTAAATTTTTTAAAACCTCATTAAGAATTTCAATACAATTATTGAGAATTTCATTAGATTTAAATAAAATTTCCTTATCATCCTGAAGATCTTTAAAATAGGATATTGGAAGACCTTTGAGTATTGTTAGCATTGAAAACAAATTACCATAAGTGGATCCAGTTTTTCCTCTCAAAAATTCTAATAAGTCTGGATTTTTTTTTTGAGGCATTATTGAAGACCCGGTTACTATTTTATCTGAAAGAGTAATAAGATTGAATCCATCGGAGTTCCAAATAATGAGCTCTTCAGCTATTCGTGAAATATGCATAGAACAAACAGATACACTATACAAAAAATCTAAAACAAAATCTCTATCAGCAACTGTATCTATAGAGTTATTTGTAGGTTTTTTAAAACCTAGTTTCTTTGATGTAAAATTTCTATCGATATCAAATGATGTGCCTGTTAGTGCAGCAACACCGAGGGGGCATTCAGACAAACTTTCTAAATTATTGGAGAATCTTTTTTTATCTCTAATAAACATCTCAACATAAGCCATTAAATAATGTGCAAATGATACGGCTTGTGCATTTTTTAAATGAGTAAATCCTGGCATAATAGTTTCAATATTCTTTTCTGAAATTTTAAGAATTGTTTTTATAATGCCATCTAAATCATCAGTAATCTTGTTAGTTGCAGATGTAGTCCACATCTTAAAATCAGTTATTACTTGATCGTTTCTAGATCTTGCAGTGTGCACATATCCTGCTTCTTCACCTATTATCTGAAATAATCTTTTTTCAATATTCATATGAATATCCTCATATTTCTTATTATATTCGAATTTATTCCTTAGGATTTCTTTTTTAATTTTATTAAGTCCATAAATAATTTTATTCTTAACCTTAAAAGAAATAATTTTTTGTCTAAACAACATTTCCACATGGCAAATTGATCCCAAAATATCTTCTTTATAAAGTTTTTTATCAATATCTATAGAATTGCCAATTTTTTGAAATAATATTGATGCATCTTTTTTGATTCTAGACCCTCATATTGCTTTGTTGTTTTTATTTTTTACTATGATAATTAATTATACATATTTAGTATGAATT
>Ga0114995_10002685_pt1 | contig 12280 bp, 21 predicted proteins | sample ArcticOcean_MG_C_11_FD_87038 | JGI IMG/M metagenome (GOLD analysis project Ga0114995, IMG submission 87038) | Marine microbial communities from western Arctic Ocean - ArcticOcean_MG_CB2_154 | ecosystem: Environmental > Aquatic > Marine > Oceanic | place: Arctic Ocean: Canada Basin | collected... | reverse complement strand
GTAGCTAAATATATTGTTAGCCATAGAACTGTAAGTCATTTCCATGAAGAGATTTGCGAAATGGTATTTAAGCATTTAATGGATGCATATCAACCAGACGACTTAATGGTATCATGTTTATATACTAGAAGAGGTGGATTAGATATTAATCCTATTAGAGCTACTCATTCAAGATTTATACCAGATTTTTTTACTAACACTGATTATAGAATCGCTAAAACTTTAAGACAGTAATATGGAAAATTTAAAATTACAAGAAGAACTTGCTAGTTTAAAATATAACGGAAAATCTGTATTAGATGCAACTTTTTCACTTTATGATTACTTAGGACAAAAAGCAGGTCCTGAGTTAGGAAAAGATGTATACAAAACAGCATTGAGAGAGAAAGAACCAGTAAGCATAAGAGAGATAAGCAATAAATCATATACTGGTAAAGTAATGTTGTACAGAAAAGAATTTCTAAAAGATTATTTTGATGCAAAAAGAAGTTAAAGAAAGCAATAAATTAATTGCAGAGAGAAAACCACCTGGAGATAAATGGGAACTTGTAATAGACAAAGAAACATTAATCGAAGGGTTGGTTCCGACTCTTACTCAATATATGCGTAAGACTAAATTTAAAGGTCACTATAGATTAGAACCTCTAAATGGAAAATTATATGCAATTGAAACTGAAGAGATTACCATCCCGGAACCTGTGCAAGAAAAGTTTGATTTGTACGGAGAATTTTAGGGAAATAGTTGCTAGTTACCTTTTAATTTCGTATCTTTACGTATAAGATAAAGAGATAGTATTAATTAAAACCAAAGGTTATGTTAAGTTCAGAAAGTTTGTATATTGCAGAGCAAGATTATTTTAGATTTGAAGAGATTATGAATACTAAGTTATACCTTACAAAAGAGGAGTATAATTTCTGTTTTACATATGATAAAGATATTAGAGAGGATACATCTTATATAGGTGATTCGAATGGTGATTATCTAAACCTGAGATTATACAGTGAGCATGATCATGAGAAACGTGAATATGAATTTGAAGCAAATAGTTTATACGTAAGTTAATATGACAGCAAAAGAAAAAGCAAAGGAGTTAGTAGATAAGTTTACACTTTATTTAGGTACTGATGTTAACGGTGACGAATGCTATGTAGATATAATAGAAGCTAAAAGATGTGCATTAATTTGTGTAGATGAAATATTAGAATTTGCATACGATGTAGAATGGGAAAAGAGAGAAGAGGCTGTGTCTAAACTAAAGTTCCTTAAAGAAGTTAAAAAAGAGATAAATAAACTATAATGACACAAGCACAAATCGACGCACAGATGCAATTAGACCTAGATGATCACTTAGAACAAAGTGGTACCTGGGGCAGATAATTAAAATAAATAAAGGTTATGATTCCAAAGAATTTTGAGTATTTAGACTCATTTGTTTTACCTAGAAAGGTGGAACAGAGTACAAGGGCTTTAACAGAGCATATTACTGAAGCAAACAGATATAAGTACTTTCTTAAATTAAAAGTAAGAAGAGACACTAAAGACCATCTTACTATGGTTCCAGAAGACTTTCCTATGCAAAGATTAATATACATAATAGTATATAAAGCACCTTCCGGAACACAGCAATTATTTAAAGTAGGATGCTCACAAAAATGCTATCAAAGAATAGGAAGCAACTATACAAATGGAACAGGAGCAAATACAGGATGGTTAGCACCAGCAATGCATGAGTTTTTAAAGAAGTATAACGGTGAATTTGAAATCTATGCTAGAGCATTTGATGAAAAAATTACTCAAATGGACGATGATATAGAAGTAGATTATACTCCAAGATTAGATACAATAGAAAAAATGTATCAAGATAAGTTAAATATTAAAGACGGAAAAAAAGCTGTTCAAGAATTTTTTATTCTGAATAATTTTTCGTATATTATTAAATAAATAAAACGGTTATATATGCAATTAGAAAAAAAGTACTATACGGTTCAAGATGAAGAGACCTTAAAACTTCTACATCAACATATCTTAGACTCAGATGTTATAGCAGTCGATACGGAAACTACTGGTCTTAATCCTCGTAAGAATAAGATTATTGGATGGTCAGTATCAGGAGATGAAGGAGTAGGTTTTTACTTACCTACCTTAGTATTCGATTACGAAAAAGATGAACTAGTACTTCAAGAGATTAATGGTAAATCAACTGAGGTTATATCTAAGAACTTAATTAAACTCTTAATTGGAAAGAAGTTAGTATTTCATAATGCTTCCTTTGATGTGCAGTTTATTAAAAACTATTTCGGTATAGATTTACTTCCTAGTGTTTATGTTGATACAGGACTTTTAGTTCATACTGTATACGAAGAAGGTGCATTTGGGTTTGGTAACCCTTTTGGGTTAAAGTCTATTGCTATAATGAACCAGAAAGAGCTGGGATTAGATGTGCAAGAAGCAGCTAATAAGGAACAGATAGAACTTAAAGAATCTATAAAGAAAAACGGAGGCTCAGCTACTAAAGCTTTATATGAAATATTTAAGGCAGATTTAGATATTCTTAGTAAGTATGCTTCTGCCGATACCGATCTTACTTTACGAATATGCAACCTTTATCTTAAAAAATTAAAAGAAGAAGGATTAGAGAAGTTCTTTTTCGAAGAAGAAGTAATGCCGATCTACCGTGAAGTGACTGTACCAATGGAAGCAAAAGGAGTAGATTTAGATGTAGAGCTAATCGAAAAAGTATACGGAGAAATATGCATAGATCAAAAAGAGAATAAAAAGATTGTAATGAAATCCTTACTGGATTTATCAGAAGTTAAAGAATGGGTTGTAGCTACTGCCATGACTAATTTTCCTGTATCACATAAAGGTAATTGGGCTCAAAATTTAATTACTAGGTACTCTATACCTTTACCTAAATCTGAAAAGACAGGAAAGTATTCACTAACTCAGAAAAATATTGAAGCATACGAACCTACTAATGAAAAAGAAACTATTGTAAAAGAATTCCTGCTAACAGGTAATGAAGATATTATAGAAGATGTAGAAAAAGTTAGGATTTCTATGGCAATGTGGAAAGAGTCTAATGACGGTGAGTATATTAATATACAGTCAAAAAAGCACCTAGGTGAAATCGTATTTAAGTATATGGGAATAGAACCTAAAGTTAAAGGAGCTAATACTAAATCCGGTAGAGATAAATTTGATATGGATATGGTTAAGGAATTAGCAAAGGATTATCCATGGGCAGAAAACCTTAGGGTATATAATAGACTGTTGAAGATTAAATCTACTTATGTAGATAGATTTAGAGACCGTCAAGAAGATGGAAGATACTACTTTTACTTTAAGCAAAATGGTACTGTATCTGGTCGTTACGGATCTGATGCTCAACAACTACCTAAGCCATTAGAAGAAGGAGAAGAGGCTCCTATAATTATGAAATACGTAAACGTAGTAAGAAAGTTTCTTATTGCCGGAGATGGTAGAAAGGTAATTGACGCCGATTACGAATCTTTAGAACCTCATTGCTTCGCCTCAGTAACAGGAGATACTGCTTTGCAGGAAATCTTTAATAAGAACTGGGACTTTTATTCTACCGTTGCTATTAAGACTGAAAAGCTTAATGAAGATAGAGTTAGATTCCCTAACGGAGTATCAGCAGATAAGAGTGCTCCTAACTACTTAAAGAAACTAGATGCACCAGCACGTAATAAAGCAAAAGCTTATTCATTAGGTATTGCATACGGAATGGAAGCATATGCTCTTAAAATGACTTTAGGAGTTGATCAGAAGACTGCCGAAAAACTAGTGCAAGGGTATCTAGATGGTTTTCCTCAACTTAAGGAATGGAGAGAGAATTCAAGATTACAGGTTAAAGCCCATGGGTATATTAAAAACTATGTAGGGCGTGTGCGTCACTTACCTAAAGTTCAAAAGACATATATCAAGTTTCAAGATAAAATGATGGATTGGAGATTTAGGAAGGATTTAGAAAAGACGTACGGCAAGGATGTAGTTCTTCAAGCATATAGAGATTACCGTAACGGACTTAATAACTGTCTTAACTTTCAATTACAGAGTTTAGCAGCAGCTGTAGTAAACAGAGCAGCATTGAAGATTAATTTAAAAGCTAAAGAACTAGGAATAGACGCTATATGTCAAGCACAGGTTCATGATCAATTAATCGTCAACGTCGATGAGAAAGACGCTGAAATGTTTGCACCTTATGTACAAGACATAATGGAGAATACTACTAAACTACCTGGAGTAACTTTAAAAGCACCTCCAGAGATTGCTAATAATTGGGCAGAAGGGCATTAAAATGGATTTAACCTATATTTATATTAAATGAAAAGGTCAACTCGAGAGCGATTTTTTATTTTTATTAATCGACGATCTTAGGACGTCACAAACTTAAAATGATATGAGTACATTAGAATTACTGAACAACAACCCTTTTGACATACTAGTCAGAAACTTTTTACAAGCCCAAGGGCATTTCCGCCCAATTGAACAATCAAAAGTCCCGCATCCTGTAGACATTTACGAATCACCTAACGGTATTTGTATTGATATTGCCTGCACTGGAATTGCTAAAGAGGATATTGATATTCAAATTCAAGGAAACATTCTTAGAGTAATATACGATAAACCTAAAACAGACGTTGATAATAACTACTACCACAGGGGTATAGCTAAACGAGCATTTAATTTAGGCTGGAAGATCGATAGTAAGTTTCAATTGAGTAAAGCAGATGCTTCATTCGAAAACGGACTACTTCGAATTGGTATACCTTTTAGTAAAGGTTCTGAATTGAAAACGTTACAAATTAAATAGGTTATTTTCCGCTCTCGAGTTTGATCCTATCATTTTATTTCGTATATTAATTAAATATTAAACTAAATAGTTATACATGGCAAAACAATTAATACCCTTTAATGACAGAGTTATTATTAAAGCCGTTGAAGAAAACGAGCAGATGTACGGTAGCATCGTAATTCCTGATATGGGTAAAGAAAAACCAGAAATGGGAGAAGTAATTGCAGTAGGACCTGGAAGACAGAGCGAATTCGGTCATTTCATTAGAGTCAATGCAAAAGTAGGAGATACAGTTTTAATTCCTAAAATTGGATCACTACGAATAGACTTTGAAGGAGATGAGTATTTCATTACACCAGACAAAGAAATTTTAGCAATTATAAAAGAATCAGACAATGAGTAAAAAAGTTATATTTTCAGATGAAGCAAGAGGCAAACTTGCTAAAGGAGTAGATAAATTAGCAAATGCAGTTACAGCAACATTAGGACCTTCCGGAAGAAATGTTATTATAGAACAGGATCATGGCAGTCCTATCTCTACAAAGGATGGAGTAACAGTTGCTAAGTCAATCGAATTATCAAATAGGATAGAAAATCTTGGAGCACAAATAGTTAAACAAGCTTCTATTAAGACTGCAGAAGACGCAGGAGATGGTACTACAACCTCTACCCTTCTAGCACAAGCAATACTTTCAGAGGGTATTGATAAAATGAAGAAAGGTCAAAACGCTGTTGACATTAAAAGAGGTATAGATCTAGCAGTAAAAGACGTAGTAACTTATATTACAAAAGAATCAAAAGATATCACGGATGAAGGACAGCTAAAGCAAGTAGCCACAATCTCAGCCAATAACGACACCGAAGTAGGTGAGTTGATTTCCGCCGCCATGGATAAAGTAGGTAGGGATGGAGTAGTTGCCATTGAGGAATCTAAGACAGGAGAAACATATTTAGAAACAGTCGAAGGTATTCAATTCGACAGAGGTTATAAGTCTCCATATTTTGTCACTGATAACTCATCAATGCAAGCTGTCCTTCAAAATCCGTTGATATTAATTACTGATAAAAAGATACATCAGGTAAAAGAGTTACTTCCTATCTTAGAAGCATGTTCTTCTCAAAATAAGAACCTTCTTATCATTGCAGATGATATTGGAGGAGAGGCACTCTCTACCTTAGTAGTTAATAAGATGAGAGGTATTTTGGGTGTAGCAGCTGTAAATGCTCCAGAATTTGGAGATAGAAAGAAAGCTATCCTTGAAGACATTGCAATCCTTACAGGTGGTACAGTTATATCAGGTGAAAAAGGTATGAGACTAGATAAATTTAATGCAGACTGGCTAGGCTCAGCAAATAAAGTTACTGTTAGTAAAGATACTACTACAATTATAGATGCAAAAGGAGAAGAAGATGCTATAGTTCATAGAGTAGAAGAGATTAAAGCTCAAATTGACGATAGTAATTCTAATTATGAGACTGAAACGTTACAAAATAGGTTAGCTAAATTTATCGGCGGAGTTGCAATTGTGCACGTTGGTGGGTTGACTGAAATAGAAATGAAAGAGAAGAAAGATAGAGTTGATGATGCACTCCATGCTACGAAAGCAGCTATGGAAGAAGGAATTCTACCTGGTGGAGGTATCGCTCTCTTGAACTCTGCATTATATCTTGCTGATAGCATAGGTGCTCAATCTGCAGAATATCAAACAGGATACGAGATTGTAATCTCTGCAATTGAAAGACCTTTCTATAAAATTCTTCTTAATGCAGGATACACAAACGATGACATAGGAGGAATAGAACAAACAGTTAAAGAAGAAGGAGACTTTTGGTCAGGCTATAACCCTAGACAGGAAAAATACGTTAATATGTATAAATCTGGTATTATTGACCCTACTAAAGTAACTCGATTAGCATTAGAGAATGCCGCTTCTGTAGCAGGTACAATGTTAATAACTGAAGCAGTAGTATACAATAAGAAAGATAATAAACCAGGTAACCCAGGAATGGATCCTTCAATGTTAGGAATGTAATGGAAGAGGGATCTGAAACTATTAGAGTACAGACATTTAAGAATGAATATGGTCTATTAGATAAATGGACGTATAAGGGTAATACGTTGATGAGTGCAGAAGTAACATACCCAAATATTAAAACAAATATTAAAATAAAAAAGAAAACAATTATGAGTAAAAAACAAGAATTATTCGAAGCAATTGAAGAAAACTTCAATACTTTAGCAGAGAACAATAGTTTAACTACTAAAACATCTCAGCAAAAAGCAAGAAAAGCAGCAGGAGAAATCAAGAAATTGATTACAGACTACAGAAAAGAATCGGTAGCAGAGAGCAAGTAAGATGAGGAGGCGGGGGAGGGGCGTTTCTCTCTCTCGTCGACGAAGTCGACACGCGCGAATTTAAGTAAAGGCCCTTCCGGAAACGTTAGGGTTTTTTATTTCTTTTTGGTAAATATGTTGAAGGTTACCCCAATTGTGAGACCTCCGTAAGTAGTAGCCAATACATCCCTACTATCAAATCTATTACCTTCCTGTTGACTGTCGTAAACCTCTTTTAAAGTGCCTACCAATACTGCCGAGACTGCCGAATAAAGAAAAGCTTTCTTTTTGTTTTTTGTGTTAGAGTAAACAATGGAATAGGTAGCAGCCGAAATCATAGCACCAGCCGCATAATGGTACTGTTTGTCTTTTTCAAACAATAATTGGGAATAACATAATGAAGGTAGTAAAAGGAGTGCAAATAAAATACGAGTCATATTATAAGTTTAATATAAATACGTTAATTTAGTTGTTAGACATTAAAAAATTTCATATATTTATTAATATGATTAAAGAGAGCAATTCGTTTAAATATTTTAATGATGAGTGGAACGGAAAAAAAGATAAGGAAAGTAAACCTTACCTTTCAAGAATGGGAAGAAGCATTAATAATGCCAACACCGGAGAAGAACAAAAAAAAATACAATAGAAAAAATAAACATAAAAATAAAAGTTATGAGTGATTCAATTAAAAAGTACAACGAATTAGTGAGTGAAGGTAAAATCGTGCCGAAGCAGGATATAGACTACAAATCATTAAAGTTAACTGAAGAGCAGAAAGAACAGGCTTACCGTTTATTGACTGAGTATGATGAAAAGGTAATAAAGTTTGCTTTTAATCGATTAATGTTTGGATAATTGGATTAATTTTCGTATCTTTACTATATGGATATACAACTACCCTATACTACTAAGTTCAGTAGAGCTAAGATAGAGAGAGATCTATCTAAAATCTACTTTAAAAAGCCATACGACAGATTTATGTGGTGGCGTGCTTATACTCCTAAAAATAAACCCTTAGGTAATAAAGCTCCTCTTATCGATAGATTGATAAATGGAGACTATGAGATGGGACCTTTCCTTATGGAAGTGGAATTAGTATATCATACTATGAATGATAAGTTTAAAACAGCTATTACCGCTAAAGGAGAAGTAGACCATGGCAAGTTTCATTCAGAAACCTCTATTGATAGAGCTAGAAAAAAGCGATTAATAGAAGATCATGAAAAAGACGAATTAAGAAAACTCTCAGAACTTAAGAAAGAATTCACTGAAGTGTTTAAGATGGAGAAAGACCAGTATGATACGGAAGTGAATAAGACCCGAGGTACTTTAGTAGATTTTTACTATGAAATGGAGACTAAGTACGGTAAATACATTAAAATACCTAGGAGAGCTAAGAGAAAATAGGAATGTATAGCCTATTTATAACAATATATACATATATAAATTATTAATAATAAACAAAAAAAAACATGTTACACACAATTTTAGTTATTTTAGCTGTCCTAGCAGTCGCAGCTTTAGCAGTAGTCTTGCTGCAGAGAGCTGGTAAAATCAAAGACAGAGACAACGACTTAATTCCTGATGTAGTAGAGGATACTTACGATGACGTAAAAGAATTTACTGACGAAGCAATTGAGGATGTTAAAGAAACAATCGAAGAAGTAAAAGCTACAGCAAAAGAAATTAAGCGCAGAGCAAAAAACGTTAAAGCAGAACTTGCAGACGTATTAGAAGAAGCTCAAGAAGTAGTTGATGCTTTTAAAGGTAAGATCACAAAAAGTAAACTTCGTACATTGACAAAGAAGCAGTTACAAGATCATTCTCTAGAATCTTTCGGAGTAGAGATGGAGACTAAACTATCTAAATCAAATATGATTAACCAAGTTTACTCTTTACACCATAAAAAATAATGCAAAAAAACCAATTAAATGTCGATTTTAACCAAACTTTACCGGTTACTTGCGATGAATGCAGCCATACTTATTTCGACCAAGCCCTCGTTATACGAAAAGCCTCAGGAATCCTTACTGGAACAGGCCAACCAAGCTACGTACCAATCCCAGTATTTGCATGCAAGTCATGTGGACACGTTAACACAGAATTCTTACCGAAAGAAGGACCCACACTTTAGGTTAGCAGACTTAAAGATCTATTCTGGTTTACAGGATGAGATCTATTCATAAATTTTAAGAGACCTTCGGGTCTCTTTTTTTATTAGCTATTTATTATTAAATCGTTTTACACAAATATGTTATACTATGTTTAAATATATTAAAGACAAAATAATGGGGTTTAAAAACTTATTTGATGATAACAATAACATCAACGAAAAATCCGTAGTAGGGTTTTTAGCATTTGCTATAATGGTAATATTCGCAGTAGCTGATTTAGTTACCGGCTATATTGGCAAAGATTTAGTAATTAATGAATTTATATACGATTGATTTGTATGGATAGTTCTTGGTGCTTTCGGAATAGCGGAAGTAGGTAAAGCGTTTAGTAACAGAAAATAAAAATAAAACTATGAAAAAAATAATAATTCTTCTACTCATCCTCTTATCTGCACCAGCATTTGGACAAGAACCTGCAGCCTTAGGAAAGGATAAATTTTTTAAATCTCTTTACAAAGACTTCTTAAAGTATGGAACAGTCTATGCAGCTGGAGATGTATCTAACTCTGTTGAAGCAGCAGAACAAACATACTTCCTTAGAACTAATGCTGATGGAAGTTTATACTCTATCCCAGACGTCGTAAATAATACAGAGGTATTTCCTTTTGATTATCGATATGGATTTGGTATTAGAAAATTAGCTAGATTTGATTACGAAAGAAAACCTAAGAACTTTTATGATGGTACGGAAGAGCAACTAGTATTTGGAGCACCAACATCTGCAGTTACAGGGTTAGAGTATTTATTCCACTTTGAGAAAGAAAGATGGAGAGGACAGGATTTTGAAAATCACAACTTCTTTTTAAAGCATACAGGAAAATACCACATACTAAAAGTACAATCTAGAGCAGTAGAAAAAATAAACCTTAACTTTAATTCTGCAGAACTTAGAGCAAGATTACCAATCGGTAAGAAATTCTCTATATCAGCAGGAGCAATAGCAAGAGGTCATGAAAGAGCATATGGGTACAATCCAATAGAGATATGGCTTAATGAAACTGAAATGCTAGATGATGGTAACGGAGGACAATTTGAAAATCCTGTTAACCAATGGTACCAACTGGGATATGAAAACGGATATACAGATAACCTAACTACCTATACAGACATAAGTACTGGAGAAACAACCCAAGATTGGATTTGGAAAGACGCAGACGGAAACATTGTAGCTTACTCAGACTTAGATTTTAGAGAAAGAATAATGCCTGGATTAATGAATGAATTTAACGGGAAAGCTTGGGACTTATTAGACTCATGGATAGAAGTAGCTCCAATCGTTGGTTTTGATTTTTACCACTATAAAAGAGATTTCTGGCTACATGCTTACGGAAATGTAATTTTACCTTATCATAAGTACGTAAAAGGAGATGAAAGAGAATCTTACCTAAATAGAAACAATTGGGGTAAAGGAGGATTAAGACAAGATGCTGAATTAGAGCAGTGGATGGATTATTCTGCTGGAGTAAGTTTAGGAACAAAAATAGGAAAAAATTTAGGAATATTCGTTCAAGGAGAGTACTCTAAAATGTGGGATAGTAAGTTGTACCAAACTACATTCGGATTTAATTACACATTTAAATAATTATGAAAAAATTAATATTACTTTTAGCACTTACTCTTTTCTTTGGCTGTTCTAAAGAAGAAATAGTAGTTAACGATGGACAACTTGTATTTGAAATAAGTTTAGATGGTGATTCATTTGACCCATATGAAAGGTATTCATTAGTAAATTCATACGGTGGAACACAATGGGTAGACGGTAAACTAAGAAAGATATTTATACTATACCTTCAAATAGATGATGGACAACCGAGAGCAGATAGACAACACTTTGCAATGTACTTACTAGATTCAGATGCAGTAGATAATGGTTTATTGTTGGATACAGGTACTTACACTTGGGAAAGTCCTAATAACAAATATGCTGGAGTAGAAATACCCGGTAACGATGAGTATATAGTTTGGAACGAAGTAGTAGTAGGAGAAATTATTACTCCATACGGTCCTTATGACCCTTTATTAATTTGTTTAACCGCTGAAGGTGAATTTTACAATCCCTACATTGAAAGAACTATGACATTATCAATGAGGTTACAAAACTTTCCAATAGGGCAAAACATAGCAGATACCCCATACGGATATTTATTAGACTAAAATTATGGCAAAACAAATAGGAGAAGAGACTAAAATTACATTAGACCTTAAAACGATTGGACTGCTGGTAGTAGGTCTATCATCATTGATAGGAATGTGGTTTGCATTACAAGCTGATATTGAAGAAGCTAGGAACCTTCCAGCTCCTGAAATACAGAGGATCGAATTTCAGATGAAAGATGAAGCAATTCGAGATGCTATAATTAATACTCAGGATGATGTAGAGGAAATCAAAGAGCAACTTAACAAAATAGATGAAAGGTTGTTCGACTTACAAAAAAGAAACTAATATGAAAAATTTAATAGTTACATTATTAATGCTCTTATCAGTAAGTAGCTTTAGCCAGCAAATCTTAACTGATGATAATTTTGAAGCAGCTATAAATGGTCGATCAGCTTTTCAAGATGATAACATTTCAATAGTAGTTGTAGAATTCTGGGCTTCGTTTAATGATGCTAATTCATTTAGCGATTGGAATAAACTAAAAGGAGTTAAATACTATAAAGTAGATATCTCTAAAGCTCCTCAAGCTAAAAAAGATCATAAAGTCAGAACAATCCCACATGTTATTATATTTTTAGATGGGTATGATGAAAAACACTTTAAAGCAGGTTTAGATTTTGCTATAAAGGATTCATGGGAGGACATTCAAGAAATTATAGATGAACTGTTAAACGAAAGTAAATTTTAAATAAAATAGATTATGGCAGATCCGGTAAGTTGCTTATTAGCAATCAACAACGTAAGAACATCAGTACAGGGAAATGATCCAAGAGGTTGGATGAAAGCATGT
>Ga0114995_10002684_pt1 | contig 12280 bp, 11 predicted proteins | sample ArcticOcean_MG_C_11_FD_87038 | JGI IMG/M metagenome (GOLD analysis project Ga0114995, IMG submission 87038) | Marine microbial communities from western Arctic Ocean - ArcticOcean_MG_CB2_154 | ecosystem: Environmental > Aquatic > Marine > Oceanic | place: Arctic Ocean: Canada Basin | collected... | reverse complement strand
TTAACCAGGGACACGTACACGGCGGAGGACAGTGGAACGTTTGTCCCGATCCGGGCGTTCGATTGCCGCGGGCTGGAAATCGTCAACTGGACCCCCACGGAGGGCGTCGTTGTGAAATCGGGAAAAAGCACCACCTGGGAAAACGTGGACCTGGGCGACGACCCCGACGGGTGGTTCGAGTACTGCGAAAAACAAGGCGAAAGCGTGGGCATCACGGAACTCGCGTTCGAGTTCCGGAAACACAAGGTGTGAGGGGGTTAGGGTAGCCTAAGGTACCGCGTGGCGCGCGATGAGAGATGATTCCGCGAGAAATTTCAACCCATTCGCGTTCGCGTCACTTTATGAACCGCTAGCTAGACTACATCGGAACGGAGGAGTACCCCTCCCCACCTTCCCGTCCTTACCCGGTGAAGAACCGAATGAACTTGCCCATTTTGTACAGCACGTAGAACGCGAGGAACACGAACAGACAGAAAAACACCAGCGCCGCGAGGTGGCCGCCGCCGCTGCGTTTAAACGCCTTGTCGATTTTCCGCTTCGCGTCTTTCATCGCGGAGCCCGCGCTAGACATGGTTTGCTCCAGCTGGTCAATAAGCCTACCCCGGACGTTGCTCTCGTCGTGAATCGCCCCCGTCATCTGCTTCAAAAGGCTCACCTTGCCGTGAAGCTTATCAACCTCGTCGTCCATGTCGAAGTCCGTGGGCATCTGAAGCTGGACCTCCCCGGAATGGCCCCCGCGTCCCCGCGCGCCCAAACCACCGGAGCTGTACCCGGGAGGGTACGACCCGTTGTACGCCATCGCGTGCGGTACGCCCCCTGACGCCACACCCTCGCCGTCTCCACGCGAGCACGCCGACGCCGGTGTGTCGGGTGCAATGCTGTGTCGGGCCCAATGGTGCGGAGACGAAGAAGGAAGAATTGTCAATTCTGGCACTTTTCGAGCCCACTCCAAAACTGCCTTTCTCGGATTCGTCCTTCAGTCATCGCGGCGCGTCTCCCCCCACCCTCCGGCCACCATGCCCGAGACCGGAGATCAGATCGCCACCGCGTTCGCCACGAAGCTTGCGGGGCTCAACGCGACGTCGCAGGTGCGTGTCTTGACACGTGGCACTCCGAAACCCGCCCGCTTGCATCCACACTCGAAATCGCGCACGAAATGAAATGCCCATCCTGACCGGTTCTCCGTGCCCCCTGGGACCCGCAGAGCATCGAGACGTTGTCGCACTGGTGCGTGTTCCACCGCAAGCGCGCCAAGTACCTGGCGCCTGTTTGGCAAAAAGAGCTCCGCTCGGCGCCAGGGAAGCGCAAGCTTAGTTTCCTTTACCTGGCGAACGACGTGTTGCAAAACAGTCGTAAAAAAGGCCCGGAGTGGATCGAAGCGCTTTGGCCGAAGATGGAGTGGGGTATGAAACACGTGATCCGTGGCGTGAGTGACACGAAAACCAAAGAGTCGTGTGCGAAACTAGTCAAAGTGTGGCAGGAAAGACGAATCTTCGGAAGCAGAAGCCTGGGTGGGTGGCTGGACGCCGGCGCGGACGCCGGGGAAGACGCGGCGGACGCGGCGGTCGCGGCGGACGCCGCGCCGGCGCCGGCGCCCATGGTTGCGCGAAGAAAGGAGGAACGCTTGAGCGTTATCCCCGCCGCGCTGACTGGCGCGCACGCGGCTCTTGCGAAGGCGCTTGAAGCTGTTACAAAGGCGATATGCGTGTTGGTTGCGGCGGAGAAAACGTGCGCCACGGACTTGACCTCGGATTTGTTCGCCGACGGATTCGTGGAAAACGCGTCCGACCCCGAACACGCCAAGCGGAAGCTCCAAGCTGCCGAGTCCGCGCTCTCTAAGAGGCGAGAGGCGCTTGAGGAGACCGTCCGCCTGCGACAGGAAGCCGCATCGCTGGCAAAAGAAGTCACGAACGCGCTTGAAACCGCGGCGAAAACGGAAAGCGACGCGCTCGAGGAAAGCACGGGCGTTGTCGTGCAAATCGCGACGCTCAGGATGAAAGCCACGCGGGTCGCCGCGGCGGCGATGGCCGTGGCGGCGGCGAGGGAGGCGGGTGGCACGAATAAATCGAAACCGGGCTTGGAACCGGTACCTGTTGTGGCGGCGGTGGCGCCACCAGCCGCTGGACCCATGGAGGAGGAGTACGTCCCTGAAGGCGACGAGTACGTGCCCGAAGAAGTCGTCGCCGAAGACGGCGCCGCGGCGCCGGCGCCTGACCTCGCCGCGCTCCTCGCCGAGTCCGCGGCGAACCCCGAGGTTTTGGCACAAGCGCTCGCGGCACTTCCCGAGGAACAAAGGGAAGTGTTTGAAGCGCAGCTCAGGGAAGCGGGAGTGATGTGATGTCACAACATACTTTTGGTACGGCTTGTATTCAAACCAAGTAGGGTAACTAAACATGTACTCTTAGTTCCCTGCACTTCTAACACTACTACCTAACGACGCGCTCAAGGCTGTTTCTTCGCTTTTTTCGCGTCTTTCACGATTTGTTTCGCCAGCTTTTTCGCCTCGTGCTTTCGTTCCGCGCGCCCGCCGTTCACCCGGCGGTGCGGCACCAACCCGAACGCCTCTTTCGTTTTGCGGACCGAGTTCGCGACGTGCGCGCACCCGCTGCGATACCACACGAAGGCGCGTGTGCTTTGGCCGAGGCGTGTGTTCCGAAACGCGTACGCGGCGACGAAGAGAAAAGTTACCAAAACAAATCGCACTGCGCCGTCCACGAGAACGCCCGCTAAAACATACGCCGCGTCTTTATTTCTGTGACCCCCAGACCCAGACCCATCCCTGGAAGTGAGCCACCTTTCCTCCACCGCACTTAGTTCCTTCAGTCGCAACAAAGCGCGCTTGTCGAAATCGCTCGACACCAACAAACCCTTGAACAAAGCCCTCGCCGCGGCGGCGTCCGCTAAATCGCCCGCCGGGGTTTTTGAACTTTTAGTTTCGTCGCCGCCCGTCGTATTTCGAAAACACAAGTGTTCGCTCGTGCCGTCCACGAACTTCCCCGCGAACCTCGCCAGCAAGACCTCCCCCGCTCGCATGGCGCCTATCTCGAACCCCTGGTTGCCGGCGCGCCGGTACAGCGCCACGACCGTTGCGCCGCACCGCGTTTGGTCGAAAGGCGGCCGGCACGCGTTTGCGTTTGCGCCGAGCAACGTGGCCGCCGGCATCTTGGTCGCCGCCTCGGGCGCGTCCGCGGCGAGGGACAGGGTCTGCGCGGCGAGCGCGCGCGAGGCGTCAAGTGCGTCTATTTGTGATGCACCAGGTGCCTCGCCGAGTATGGCAGGTGCTTCGCCAAGTATATCATCCAAACACTCCCCCGCACTCAAACAGCACCCCAACGCAAGGAGCTCGGGGAACCTCAATCTGGGCACCTGCCTCGTGACGTTGGCGCGGTAGGCGTCCGCGAGTTCTTGGAACCCGCCGCCGTTGCGTGCGGCGTTTTTCTTCGCCGCAGCTCTTACATCCGCGAGGAAGAAAACCAGTTCCGGGTCCTCACGCAACGCGGGAAGTACCGTGGTTTCGCAGAACGCGTCCGTCTCGCCGCACGCGGCTTCGCCAAGGGCGGTCAGACCCAACCATCGGCCTTGATGCGCTTTTCTTGGGGAAGCGTCCGCCGCCGTCGCGGACACAAAAAGCGCGACGAACCCGAGCGTCACGAGCATCGCCAGCCCGCGGCTGGCGCGCGCGCCTCGCGCGACAGACATCGCGCGAAGCCGCCGTGAGGCGCGCGGGAGGACTGTACCCTGGCATCATGCGCCATCAATCTCGTCTCTCGCTTCCGCAAGTAGAAAGAAATCTGAATGATTTCACCACGTGTTCGATTTCATGAGTCAGCAGACGAATGGAAAGCGAGGAGACGTCATGTCATAGCCTTCACAAACGACCGCGCATCCTCCACGGAAAACGACACCGTCGCACCACGCAAGCGCACCACACGACCCGCACCATACGCATTCACCCCCGCGCACAGTTCAACGCGTGCTACTCGACGCAAACGGAAGCAGCGTCTGAAGAGTTTCCAGAAGAATTTCTCGGTCGTATCTCGGACGGCATCGACGGCAACCACTTCAACGAAAATGATGCCCCACCGGGAAGCGCTGCTGGCTTTGTCGGACGACGATGTCGAAGAAACCCACGATGAGGACGCGGACAGGTACGCCTATGTACTTACGCATACTTTCGTCTGACCGCCTGGAAGTTTTCCGGTGCTCGTGTCCACACCACGCTCGCACTCGGGGATGCCCGCCAACGCCTTTTCTGCCGCGTCAGCCCCCGAAACGTAACCGTAACGGACGACTGACCCTTCCCACCCTCTTTCCCCAACGCAGGACACGCATTCAGCCCCCGAAACTGTCAGGAGGCATGCGTCGAGTCGACAGTCTCGAGCTCCACCGCCTGCGAGTACCCTCGCTCACGAGAACTCCACACGCCAAGTCCAGGCTCGGGTCAACGTCGTCACCCCCGTCGTCTTGGACTGTTTTGGGCATGCTCGGACTGAGCTCGAGTTCCAACTTGGTCAAGGCGTGAGGAAAAAGTGAGCTTCTTTTTTGAGACCCCGACCGTCAGGGACACCCCGGCGAGGCCGTACCGCGCATCGACTGATACGACGTTTGTAATACCCACTGTACTATGAATACCATGACCACCGTACTACGACCCGAACACGAGACGTTTTTGGAAAAAACCTTTCGGGAGAAAACTTAGAAGACGCGAGGAACGCGACTTTGAGAATTCTCTCTTCAATTGAAATACTCGAAACGCTCCGCTCCGCCCTCTCGCTTAAACATAGAACATAGTCCCGTTTTCTCCCTCAAAGTCTACACATCCACCTCTCCCGAGATGTTCAGCGCGGCGGCTGCGGTGTTGACGTCTTTGTCGCCTCGGCCGCTGCAGTTGAGGACGACTTTCCGGCCTTTCTTCAGCGTGGGCATCAGTTTTTCCAGGTAAGCGAACGCGTGCGAGGTTTCCAGGGCGGGGATGATCCCTTCCATGCGGCTTACTTGCACGAACGCCTTGAGGGCTTCGTCGTCCGTCACGGCGTGGTACTCCGCCCTGCCGAAATCCTTCAAGAACGAGTGCTCCGGGCCGATGCCCGGGTAATCCAGACCGGCGCTGATGGAGTGCGGTTCGATGATTTGCCCCTCATCATCCTGAATCAGGTACGAAAACGAGCCGTGCAGCACGCCTGGTTTACCCAAGGTAAGCGTCGCCGCGTGTCTTTTGTCCAAGCCCTCGCCCGCGGCTTCCACGCCGATGAGCCGCACGTCTTCGTCGTCGATGAACTCGTGGAACAAACCCATGGCGTTTGACCCGCCGCCCACGCACGCGACCAGGATGTCGGGCTTGCCTCCCCACTTCTCCATGGACTGCGCCCGCGTTTCCCTGCCAATCACGGCGTGAAAGTCCCTGACCATCATCGGGTACGGGTGCGGCCCCGCGACGCTCCCTAGGATGTAGTGCGTGGTTTCCACGTTCGTGACCCAGTCGCGAATCGCTTCCGAGGTCGCGTCTTTCAGCGTCGCGGTACCGGCGCGCACCGGCGTCACGGTCGCGCCAAGCAGACGCATGCGGAACACGTTCAGCTTCTGCCGCTCCATATCTGCCGCGCCCATGTAGATGATGCACTCCAAGCCGAATCTGGCGCACACGGTAGCGGTGGCGACGCCGTGCTGCCCGGCGCCCGTCTCCGCAATGCTCCTTTTCTTGCCCATCTTCTTTGCGAGAAGCGCTTGCCCAACCGCGTTGTTGATCTTGTGCGCCCCCGTGTGGTTCAGGTCCTCCCTTTTCAGGTAGATATCAGCGGTGCCGTAGTGCTCGGTGAGCCTCTCCGCGAAGTAAAGCGGGTTGGCGCGGCCCACGTAGTCCTTCAGGATGGACGCGAGCTCGGTCTGGTTGCGGGGTGGAGGGGAAGAGAATAAAAAAGGAAAGTCAGTTTTTGGGTGTGGCTTTTTTAGTCAAAGCGTCGTAGGAACGCGTTCTTGATTGGATCGATTGCGGATCGGTGACGCGCGCGTGTTGCGTGTTCTTGCCGTCTCGCCGTCGTGCGATCGTAATGAGAATCTAACGCAACGAACAAACGCCGTGCTTCCATTGTTTCTAAAACCGCCCGGCTGCAAAACGTACCTGGAACGCCACGTCCGTGGCCAGCGCGGCGTACTCAATCTCCAGCGCTTGTAACGCGGGGATGAGCGTCTCGGGGACGTACTTGCCCCCGTACACACCGAAGCGTCCGGTCGCGTCTGGTCTTTGCACGTCCTTGATCGAAACCTTGGGCGGGTCCGAGATCGCAGCGCGTGTGGTGGTGCTGGCGCGGCGCGCGGTGGTGCCGGTGCGGCGAGTCACACGTGCGCCGCGCACGGCGACGCGCGAGGACAGGGCGGCCTGGGGAGCGGCCATTGCGGAAGCCATGGTGTCGTGCGAGGGGGTGTGGCGGGCGAACACGAAAACGGCCTTAGTTGGGTCGAGTCTTGCCTCGAGAAACCGAAACCGGAACGGTGCGACGGCCGTGCGTGAGCGACGACTGCGCGAGTGCGTGTGCTGTGACAGCGGGGGCCGGGACGGACATGGATGACGTCGGCGATTTGCCGAAACCTCGAGAGGCAAGATTTTAGATCTGCTCTATTTTTTACCCATCTCGCCTTTCAAAGAATCGACCCATTGACCGATTTCAGTCGTTCCATTTCATCGTGCGGTTGCCCGGTCGGCTCTGCTCGAAGTCGGCGCGCAAACAATAGCGCGATCGAATCGCCCGTGCTGCCATTCACGTCGCCCGCCGGTCTGGCATGTCGACCGAGACGGCTGCCGCGCCCGAGGATCGAACCTCCGCCTTAACGGCGGCGGATGTTCCCGTTGTTGTTGACGCGCCTCCGACTTCTGATGAAACAACCGCGGCCGCGGTGAACGCCGCGGCGGATGCGCTTCAAAAGGTTGGCGTCTCTGCTCCTGATGATCCGGATGCCCCCGATGCGCCCGACCTGTCGCTGAAGTCCGAGGTGCTTTTAGAGCAAGAAGAGACGGTCGTTGAGAAGAAAGTCGTGGACGACACCCCGTACGCGAGCGCGAAATCCTTCGAAGAGCTAGGGTTAACCCAGGAGCTCCTGCAAGGTTTGTATTCCGAGATGAAGTTCGAACGCCCTTCCAAGATCCAAGGCGAAACATTACCCATGATCTTAACCCCGCCGTGGCGCAATCTGATCGCACAAGCGCACAACGGCAGTGGCAAGACGACTTGCTTTACCCTCGGGATGCTGTCAAGAGTGGACCCGGCACTACAACAACCGCAGGCGCTGTGCATCTGCCCAACACGAGAGCTCGCGATACAAAACATGCAGGTGATGGAAAAGATGGGCAAGTACGCGAAAATATCAATCGCGTACACGGCGGACCCGCGGTGGGCGGACCGGGTATCAAAAAGAGACAAAGTGGTGGACCAAGTAGTCATAGGCACCCCCGGGAAGGTCCTCGGATGGATGAGGGAAAAGCAACTCAACTGCGCGACTATGAAAATTTTGGTATTCGACGAAGCGGATCAGATGATGGACACCGACGGCCACCGCGTGGATTCTTTGAAAATCATGAAGCACCTGAAGGTACGTGTTGCATTTCCCACATCCCGGACGTCTGTTTGCCCATACAATACTGACACTTTTCTGGCAAAACTCCTGAAGTCGTCGACGAAGCAAATGCCGCAGGTGTTACTTTTCTCCGCCACGTTCAACGAGCGCGTCAAGGACTTCAGCACCAAGGTGGTGCCTAATGCGAACCAGATTTTTCTGCCCGCGCACGAGCTTTCCCTTGACGTGATTAAGCAGTACCGGGTCAACGTGGATTCCACGGAGGCGAAGGAAATTTTGTTGAAGGACAAGATCTTCCCGTGCTGCGACAAGATCGGCCAGACTATTATTTTCGTCCGAACAAGAGAGGGGTGCAAGCGCTTGATGCGCACCATGAACGACGCCGGGTACAAGTGTACCGCGATCGAGGGGGGGATGGACCACGCCGATCGCGACCGGGTGGTGAAGGAGTTCAGGGACGGTTTGACGAAAATTCTCATCTCCACCGACGTGTTATCCCGAGGTCTGGACGTCAGTACTGTGACCTTGGTGATTAACTACGACATGCCCGTGGAGCACAGCAACCCAAGGGCGCCGAACTTCGAAACGTACTTGCACCGCATCGGGCGGTCCGGGCGGTTCGGCAAGAAAGGCGCGGCGTTCAACTTGTTGCTGGGGTCGGATGAGAAAGCGGTGCTGGATTCAATCGCCGATCACTTCGACCACCCCGTCCCGGAGGTGAAGTTTGACGACGACGACGCGTTCGAGCACGTCTTGGAAGAAGCCGGGCTAATGAGCAAGGAAGAGGAGGTGTAGAGAGAGGGTTGAGACTTAAATAAGAGACGTTATGAATGAGCGTCGTTTCTTTTTGAGCTCGAGTTAATTTTGTGGGAGGTACCAGTACTTTCGAACAACGAATGTGTGTAGACCTTTCTTCCCAGCCCACGTGCCGTTTTCGTCCGGCCCCTCGTAGTGCCTCTCAATGACGATGATCCCGTTCTCGGAATCGGCGTGCGTCACCCGCGCGGTGCCCCTGGTAAGCGCCATGTGCGCGGTTCGCATTTTGTTCGCCGCGGAGACGCACGCCATGCCTTCCGTGGCGAACCCAACGCCGCCGACGATCAAACTCCAGTCCATGCTCGCGTCCGGGGTGGTGTGCCAGTGCCCGTCCTGCGATTGTAAAAAAAAAGTGTCAGTCTTAAGTAGAATGTATGGGCAAACAGTCTACTTGTGATGTATGTAGTAAACAGTAATTACGGGCGGGCAATCGGCAAACAGTGTGTTGGATTTGGGAAAGGCCCAATACGTACCTGGTGCGTCTCCGTGCCCATGAACAGAATGGGAATTCCAACCCCCGCGGCGGCGATACCTCACCACAGGCGCATACTAGCTCTGGCTCTCCACTCCCCCCGGCCTCCGAACCGGCTCGCCCAGTGTCCCAAGTCGTGCGTGTGAACGTAACGTGTCCTGCATTAATTCCCTAAACTATCTTTTCGATTGACGCACTGTCCCGTCCCGTCGCCATCGTCCCCACTAAACCCTTACCCCGTCCCGTCGCCATCATCCCCGCTAAACCCGTACCCACGCCTAATCGCATTTGTGACAGTCGTCTTCGCAGTGTTTCGTCTCAACGTGCGGCGACTGCGTCGGTTTCACCGCGGTCTTCGCCAGGACCTCGGGTGACACGCTCATGCCCACCGCTTTCATCAACCGCGGCCTTAACCATCGCCACGTGAACCACTCCTTCTTCAGAAACCGCAGGTACCCGCGCTGGTGCGCCAGGCCTATGAGAAACGGCACCAGCGCGTGCAGGGGGACGCAGCACGGGCCGAGGCATATCACCACCATCGCGACGAGGGATGCGCGGGGGAGCACTGGTACATCGAAATCGAAAAAGAGCCTCGGGGAAATCCTCTCGGGGAAGTCTTCGCGTCCGAGAAAAAGCGCTGCCGATTTCAGGTGTTACAAATGAAATCCGCGGGCATCAGTCCCTCGCGCGCCTGTCCGCCCGCGGTGTCTCACACGATGGGGCCGGCGGTGACGCCCACGTCGGGACATCGTGCGGAGCACGTGAGTTTGCTTGGGTGGCAGCTGGAGCCGGAGTCTGGCAGGACCGCCCGGGTGACCCCGCAGTCCGCGGTTCCCGTGGCTACGTTTTTATCGTGTGCGGCGTTGTTCTTCACGTCGTGCGTGGCGGTTTTGGTGGTCGGCGCGCGTCCCAGTGGGGTCCCCGGGTCAGCACGAGTCGTACCGATGTCCAGCCTGCAGGCGCACCGGGAGTATCCGTACCAGAGAGGTTCGGGTTTGGATGCGGGGTATGACCAATTAGTCTCTGTCAAGATCGATGGGGCCCCATCAGATTCGGGTTTGGGGTCGTTGATGCCAACCCCGATTCCGGAAAACTTCCAGGTCTGGCGCGGCGCGGCGTACTGGCGTTTCTTTTCCGAAATGCCCGTGGCGTTCAGCGAAGGTTCTGAGGAAATGGTCACGGAACCGCTAGTAGTGATAGCGCACGACGACGGCACGACGAGAAACGTTGACACGAAACGGAGAACGAGCGCGTGGTTGGCGAGCGTGGAGAAAAACGCGTTGCCGCACGCGATTTCGGGTCGAGGCACAAACTTTCGCGGCGGCGAGGACCGGACCCTCGGTCTGAAGGCGTCGCTGTTGCGTTTGAGACAGGACACTAGCGCGACCTCGCACGACCCCGTGGTGGTGTGGAGCGACGTGAACGACTCGCCTTTGTTTTCGTGCGGCGCGAAAGGGATCGCGGATTCGTTTGCGCAAAGCGGCGCCGAGATAGTCGTCACGCCGGGTCAAAGGTCGGGTAAGGGGAACACTCTGCGTGGGAGGGTGGTGGTGGGCAGAGCGTCGCATTTGATGGAGCTTGTTCGGAAATACGAAGCCTTCATCCTGGAGAGAGGGGATGGCGCCTTATCATGCGCCGGAAACCGCGAGGACGCGTCCTTCGACGACCAACTTTGTTTGGACCGGTACGTACAGGAAGCGGTTAGGGGCGGGAAAACAAAAGTGGTGGTGCAGGCGCTGACGTGCATCGTCGCGCATTAGTAGGGTCCAACACACGACGAGCATTACAACTAGGTAGCTGCGCTAAGTAGCAACAACAAGCGTTGTTTCCCCATGAAATACATCCATCCGAAACACATCACGAGTTGGACTTTACAGTTTTTGTATTTACGTCGAGTCAAATCAAAAGCACGATTCTGTGAGCCAGTTTTGGGAAAGGTCTCGAGTTTTTCACGAGTTCCGACCGCAGATCTCGCGCGCGTCCCCGTCCGCCGCGACAGCGGCACCGCTCTCCGTGGGTGCGCTTGCATCCCCGACTCACGCTCGGTTAACAGCGTTTCGTGGCACGAGAACGTGTTCGAACCGTCGCGACGTGTGCGAATCGTCGGTCACCGGTCACCTCTCATCGTGCGTAGACACGTCGTGGTTTTTTTCAGGGGTTCGTGTCCGCCACCGGGATCGGCCACCCGCCTGCAGCACAGGCAGTCCCGAGGTCGCCTGTCCCGTGAAGAACTCCTTTGTGTGGCGGAAAGATGCCTCGACGCGCGATACTCGTCTTGGTTCTTTGTGTATGCGCGACGGTGGCGCGCGCACATAGAATTTGCCTTGGAGTTTCCGATACGTGTAGCGTCGAAGAGGACGGATCGGTGTTGTGCTGGGGGTCGAATACGTATGGCCGGCTCGGGGACGGAACCCTCGAAAATAAAGTCAAACCGAACCCGGTGTCCGAAATAGACTCAGCGACGAGCGTGGCTTGTGGAACTACTCACTCTTGTGCGTCGCTGATGGACGGTACGGTGAAGTGCTGGGGGTATAACGGTTCAAAGCAGCTCGGGTTGGGGACTGACACGCTAGATAAGCTAGTCCCCACCGCGGTGCCCGGCCTTTCCGATGTGACCAGCGTGAGTGCTGGTGAGTACCACAGCTGTGCCCTTCTTAAAGACGGCACGATAAAGTGCTGGGGGTACAACAGGAACGGCCAGATCGGTGTCGGCTCAAGTGAAAATTCCATAAGCACTCCCACGGCGGTTTCCGGCATCACTACAGCGACGAGCTTGGGTGTTGGAATGTCCCACACGTGTGCCGTGTTGTTGAGCGGTGGAGTGTTGTGCTGGGGAAAGAACGATAATGGCCAGCTCGGGGACGGAACCACCACAAACAGACTCACCTCAACTCCAGTTTCTGGTATCAATTCAGCCACGAGCGTTGGTGCTGGTAACTTTCACACCTGCGCGCCGTTCTGCAGAGCGGTGGAGTGATGTGCTGGGGGCATAACAATGCCTACCAGCTAGGGGACGGCACCAATGCATCCAGAAACATCCCAACTCTAGTTTCTCAGATTAACTCAGCCGCGAGCGTGGGTGCTGGAAATTCTCACACCTGCGCCCTGCTCGCGGATGGCGGGGTGATGTGCTGGGGAAATAACGCACTTGGCGAGCTTGGCGCTGTAACTAGCGGTGTAAGTAGCATCCCCGTCGCGGTTTTGGAACTGTGTTCCGCGACGAGTTTTTCTACTAGAAGTATTCAAAACTGCGCCGGTCTTGATGACGGTTCTGTGAAGTGCTGGGGCCAGAACAACTACGGCCAGCTCGGGGACGGCACCACAACAAACAAAGACACCCCGACCGCGGTTTCCACGGTCGCGATCGGCGCGAATTGCGCGGTGACGAACCCAGTCAACGGCAACGCCGGCGTCGGAAGCGAC
>Ga0114995_10002678_pt1 | contig 12301 bp, 12 predicted proteins | sample ArcticOcean_MG_C_11_FD_87038 | JGI IMG/M metagenome (GOLD analysis project Ga0114995, IMG submission 87038) | Marine microbial communities from western Arctic Ocean - ArcticOcean_MG_CB2_154 | ecosystem: Environmental > Aquatic > Marine > Oceanic | place: Arctic Ocean: Canada Basin | collected... | reverse complement strand
GTGGCAGAAACGGGGCTTCGGCTTAAGGAGCTTGATGAAAAGTATGCCATAGAGCTCGGATGTTTAAGCGCGGTGCGGCGCATGCAACGGCAAGGTCGCCTGTCGCGTCAAGAACTCCTTTGTATGGCAGCGGCGAGGAGCGGACAGCTCGCAGAGTTGCAGGTGTTGCGCGCGGACGGCTGGCCGTGGGACCAGGACACGTGCTCGGCGGCGGCTTTGGGCGGGCACCTCGAGGTGCTGCAGTGGGCACGCGCGAAAGGCTGCCCGTGGGACATACGCACGTGCCATGCAGCTGCGGAGGGCGGGCATCTGAAGGTGCTACTGTGGGCGCGCAAGAACGGTTGCCCATGTGACGAGAACGAGCTGCATATCGCCGCTCAAAATGGCCAAGTGGCGATGGTGTGGGCGCTGATCGAGTCGGTCGCGGACGTCAACAAGGCAATGAATGATGGCACGACGTCGCTGATCATCGCCGCTCAAACCGGCCACGAGGCGGTGGTGCGGGCGCTGCTTGAGTCGAGCGCAGACGTCAACAAGGCGGATGATGAAGGCATGACGCCGCTGTTCTTCGCAGCTCAAATGGGATACGAGGCGGTCGTGTGGGCGCTAATCGAAGCGGGCGCAGACATCAACAAGGCAAGGCAAGGGATGACGGCGTGATGCCGCTGCTCATCGCCGCTCAACAGGGCTACGAGGCGATAGTGTGGGCGCTGATAGAGTTGGGTGCGCACGTCAACAAGGCGACGGATGACGGCGTGACGCCGCTGTTTATCGCCGCTGAAGTCGGCCACGAGGCGGTGGTGCGGGCGCTGATGGAGTTGGGCGCGGACGTCAACAAGGCGACGGATGACGGCGTGATGCCGCTGCTCATCGGCGCTCAACAGGGCTACGAGGCGGTGGTTCGGGCGCTGATCGAGGTGGGTGCGCACGTCAACAAGGCGACGGATGACGGCGTGACACCGCTGTTTATCGCCGCTCAAAACGGCCACGAGGCGGTAGTGCGGGCGCTGATCGAGTTGGGCGCGGACGTCAACATGGCAGCGGATGGCGGATGAACGCCGCTGTCCATGGCCGCTTATCAGGGCAACGAGGCGATAGTGCGGGTGCTGATGGAGTTGGGTGCGGACGTCAACCAGGCGACGGATAACGGCGTGACGCCGCTGTACGTCGGCGCTCAAAACGGTCACGAGGCGGTGGTGCGGACGCTGATCGAGGCGGGCGCGGACGTCAACAAGGCGACGGATGACGGATGGACGCCGCTGTCTATAGCCGCTGGCCACACGGCGATTCTTCAGATTCTCAGGGATGCCGTATTGGTCCGGATGCAGCATTTGTCTTTGTAAGTACCAGACGCCCGAATTGGTATCTGAAATTAATGGTGAGTCATTACAGCCACACAACCGCCCGACCAAGAATCGCGTCGCCTACTCGCCCGCCATCACGGCCCCCCCCTCGTCCGGGGGAAGGAACGGGTTCGCGATCTCTTCCATCCCGTCGAGCCCGGACACGACCATCACGGACGTGCCTCGGCACACGATAAGCCCCAAACTCCTGGTTTGATCCGTGATCTTAAGCGGATCGTCCAGGTCGCGAAGAAACTCCACGCACTCGTCGAGGACCAGGTTCAGGAGCTGGTCGAACCCCTTCAACGTCCCCGTTACTTCCCGGCCACCCGAAAGCTTCACCCGCACGCCTTTGTCGATGAACTTACCAAGGTCAAGCACCGTTTCCTTCTTACCGCTCATCGTGGCGTAAACGGCGGTCAGTCGTGCGACGCGTCGTGGAGGAATGAATTATCGTCAGTCTCATCAGGGGCGAAGAGAAAACCCACGCTCGCGCCCGCGCCAAGTGACCGTTCTTTTTGAAGCAGCTGCGTCTGGGACCTGCCGACGGTTGCAGACCGCCGACTGGCAGAGTCGCCACTCACGCGACTCGGCGCAGACGCGATGCCGTCTCCCCAAGGGTCTCCCCGGCGCGGGCGCCCCCCCTCGGCGTCCGGGACGCCGCCTAGGAGCCCAGCGAGGGGACGCGGCGCGACCCCGAGAGATGTGCACATATCATCGGAAGGCCCGACGAACGCCTCATCTTCACGACCCCGAGTAGTGGACACGGTCTCCCTGCGACACGCGCAACGCTCCTGTCAACCCCCGTAGCTGACCTCGTCGGTAGCTCGCCTCTCGCCCCGCTGGCGTTCGACTTGAGAAAGCTCGCGTCACAGACACCGAGCCGAGCCAAGGACACCGCCATCGTGGCGTTGTCCGCGCAACTGGATGTGATGCGGGCGAGACTACGGGCCGCCGAGTCCGCGGCGGGCTCCCAGGGCTCGCCGGTTTCAGGGACCGTGCTCGAGGGCCGTGCTGTTGTTGACGACACAACGAACGCACGGACGCCGCCCGCGACACCGCCAAGGGCGGGTGCCCGCCCTGCGACCCCACCCCGAAACCCATCATCCAGCGCAGCGCGAAGACTTTCTGGACCCGGACGAAATGGAAATGGAATCTCCGACGCGCCCGCGCCGCGCGCGGGGGTTTCCGGACAAGTTTCTGACACGAACACGACCCCAAACTCTAGCGGCGCGTCCTGGCAGGACCGCGCACACGCTGTTGCGTTGTTACGGTTGGAAACGGAAGCCAGGGAGTGGCGCGCGAGGCTTGAATCCGCCGAGCGCAGGGAGAAAGAAGCCCTGGCGGAAACCAAAGTTTTGGTTGAAAAGACGAGGCTCTCGGTGTTGGCGGAGTGCGCGATTGACACGCGGCAGTTGGAGGTGCTGAAATACAGGGCCCTAGCCAGGGGCACGACGAAGCTACTGGAGCGGAAAGCGCGGCTGGCGTTCTCGGCGTTCCGCAGGTGCGTCCGAGACGCGAGCCAACAACGGCGGGTGGAGCGGGAGCTGGTGCCGAAGTGGAACAAAAGAATCGTCCCTCGATTGGCGTTTGCTTGGTTCCGGTCCGCGGTGGCAAAAGAACGCGCCACGCGCATCGCGGGCGAGAGGACATCCTTGAAGGTTGTGTTGGGGCACGCGAGGCGGGTTACGTTGGCGTGGTTTGGGGTGACGAAAAAACAGGGCGCGCTGCGACGAAAAGCCGCTCGGTGTCGAGCCGCGCTTTTTCTCAGAGGTTCGAAAAGGTTGAGTAACCGTGTGTTTACGGCTTGGCGTCAGTTGTCACACTCCCGGAGTGTCATCAAGCGCAAGGTTTTGCAGCTGTACACGCGCAACAAAAAAAGGAGACACGTAAACGTACCGTTCTTCGCGTGGCGCCACGAGGTGCGTATCGCGCGTTTCCCAAATCCAGGCACACTGTTTGCCCACACAGAACTGACACTTTTCGTTCACAATCACAGACGCGCCGCGAATCGGAAACGGAAACGCACGCCGCCGAGCTCAACGCGACCGCCACGAGCGTCCGCGTGTACCGGTTCACCGGGCGACGGGTGTTCCGCAAGCAGTGTGTTTTGTTGCGACAGTGGCAACTCGTGGCAACAGAACGATTGCAGTTGCGTGTTGGTATTGCGAGAGCGCGGAACCGGTGGCGACGCGCGCGGGGGGTGGAGTTGTTACGCGCGTGGCGAATCGCGAAACGAGCGACGAGGCTGGGTATTTCCTGCGTCACGAGACGCGCGTTTCGCGCGTGGTACGCCTCCGCGCGTGGCACGCAATTCGCGAACGCGATTGTGGCGCGTGGCACACGGCGACGAGCGCAACGGGGTGTTGCCAATACCTTCGTGGCGTGGGCGCGCGCCGTGGCGCCGTCAAGGGTCGCCGCCGCCGAGAAAAGGGTCGCCGCCGCCGAGGCCGCCGCGACGGCGGCGCTTGATTGTTTGGAGAAGTGTCAGCGCGAAGCGAAAAGTGACCGCGACGCGCTTGCAGAAGCGTTAACTCGCAATCAGGAAACGACAAGCGCGTTGGCACACGCGGAACGACGATCGAGTGCCCTCGCGCCATCCGGGGGTGGCGTGTTGGAAACCCCACTCGGGTGGCGTTTGCTTGACCCGGCGAACGCGGCGCGCGAAGTCGCCGAGCTTGTCGCGTCGCCTACGGGTAAGGAGTCTGGGAAGGACGTCGGAAAGAAATCCGAAAAGAACTCTGCCGCACGTGCAGTGGCATCCAACATCCATGCCCTGATGGACCCGTGCCCTCCCGTGTTCATTCCGGACAAAGACCCGTACGCCCTGGACTCCACGGAGGACGGGTCGCCCGCGTCGTCGGGGGTTTCGGTCACGCTCCTGCCGGGCGGCGACGTCGTGTCCTTCGCCGCGCTTTCGGTGTCGACGCCGGCGCTTGAGTTAGTAAACCTCAAAAACGGTTTGGACGGGTTGGGTGAAAAAGAAAACGCAATACCCCCGTGGAACATCGATCCGTGTATGGCTTGGTGCACGGCTGGTACCGTTAAAGCCGTGAAAGGGACGCCTCCCGTTGGCCGGGAAAACCCGGCGACGTGTTTCGTGCCGGCGGCGACCGCGGGTACGTGTTGGGGCTTTCCCAAATCAGGGCACCGGCCGTTCGCCGGTTGTCCGCCCGTATCTAATGTTTACTACATACATCACAATTAGACTGTTTGCCCGTACATTCTACTTGTACACTCAAGACTGACACTTTTCGTTCCCATAATCGCAGCCGTCGCGGCGGCCGCGGCGGGCACCGATCCCGCCGGCGTGGTGGGCGGCGTGTTTTTGTACGGCGGCTTCGACGCGTGCGCAAACGTCGAGGTGAACGATGCGTATTTACTGCTTCACCGAGTGTCAGATCCCGATGATTCAGGGCCTTCCGATCGCGCGGTCTGGGAGTGGATCGAGTTGAAACCCGATGAAAGTTCCGTGAAGGTACGGCCTTGGGCGTTTCCCTAATCCAGGACACTGTTTGCCGATTGTCCAGAGTAATTACTCGAACACATTACAAAAGGCTGACACTTTCTTTCATTTATCGTAAGCCACCCGCGCGGTCGCACGCGTGCGTGTTCGCCACGCCGGCTCCGTTTTCCGGCTCGCAAGCCGCCCGTGATACGTACGCAACAGGCGAGGGTTTCAGTACCGATATCTGGCTCCTGGGCGGGTACCAACAAAACGCCTCGAGTGGCGGTTTAAGAAACGATTTATGGCGGTTAGACACGTCCACGCTTACCTGGTCGTCGCCCACGCACTTCGGCGACGTCCCGTCGCCGCGAAGAGACGCCGCGGTGGCGGTGACGTCCATGTCTAGATCAGGCAGCGGCCGGGTGTTTGTTCACGGCGGGTGCGCTGGGGATGGCGAGCCTCTCGCGTGTTTGTTTTCCCTGGACCTCGGCACGCTTATGTGGACGCGTTTGCCTCCCGGTGACGATATCCTGGCGAGCGACCCGTTTGAGTCGATGCGGCGCGACTTGCCAATCGAGCCCGAGTTCGGCGTAGCGGCGGAAATCGCCGCGGTGCTCGCGCAGAAGGCTGACCAGGAAGACGGCACAGTGGCAAGGCCAATGACCTCCTACCCAAGCGCGCGCTCCCGACACGCCGCGACCGTGATCGGGAGCTCGTTGGTCGTGCACGGCGGGCGGGCGCCCGCCATCGGCGACGCTTCGCAATTTTCAAAGTACGCAAACGACCAACACGTTTACGTGTTGTGCTTGGAAACCATGTCCTGGCGCGCGCCCCGGGTCATTTCAACCAAGCAGTTCCCGTCGCCGCCCACCAACCGGAGCGTGGGGCACGGGTTGTTCCCGCACATAGCAGGCGTTGTTTTCGTCGGCGGCGGCGCGCTCGCCACGCCGCCGCCCGTTTTCCTCCTGGAGCTCTCCGCGCAAAGAGGTAAGTATTTCCCTATCACCACGTTCCGCCTCTGCGATTGCCCATACGAGACTGACACTTTCGGCTTTTATCGTAACAGCCGGGCGAAAGATTCAAGCCGACGCGGTGCGTGATGAGTTGAAACTTTTGGTCACGAGTGATGCTCATCGAAAGGTCACGAAAGAAGTTCGTGACACAAAAGCCGAGCTCGAACGCGTACAAGCCATCGCGCAGAAGGTAAAGGCTGATGCGGACGTCATGGCGGTGGCGGAAAAACAAGGCCGGGAAGCGCAGCGTTTGCTTTTGAAAAAGCTCAAGGATTCGCGGGATAAAATTTCGGGCGCGAGGGATTTGGTAACTGCGGCGAGGGAGGAAACGTCCATTTTTCGCAACCGGGTTGACGTCGCGTTCGCGAAGGAGAAAAAGGCGCGACGCGAAGCCACGGAGGCGCAGCTGGAAATCGCCGAGGCGGAGGGAAGAGCTTCAGTCGCGGAGACGAAAGCGATTGACGCCCTGAACGAAGGTACGTATTGGGCCTTTCACCAAATCCCGCCGACTGTTTGCTATACAAGACTGACATTTTTTTTTCACAATCAAAGCGCGCCGGCGAGAACAAGAAACGCTTGCTATTTTGGAAACCAAAGACGCGCAAGACGCGGTGGCCACGAATCACGAAATCGTGAAGCTCGTTGCTGAGCTTGAGCGTGTGAAAGCGCACTACGAGCGCGCGGAAAGCGCGCGCCATGAAGCGGTGGAGGAGCTGCGCCTTGCCTCCGCGAAAGCCGCGGCGGGACGCGAAGCCCTGGCGCAGGCAGAGGACCGCGCTCGGCTCGCTGAGTTTAGCCGGGCGAGTGTTTTGAGAGACGCGCGCGACGCGCGCGAGGCGCTTCGACTGGAAATGGAGATTCTGGAGGAACGCACTGCCCGAGCAACGACGGACAGGTGGCAGAGGGAAGCAGACGACGCGGTGTCCGGAAAACCGCGGCGCGAACGAATCAACGGCGGGAGTGACGACGAAAGCGAAAGCGAATCCGAATCTGGAAGCGACGAATCGAGCGTGGACGAGGAGACTGAAGAACAGAGCGGAAGCGACGCTACTGATGACGCGGAGGAGGAAGACGATTTGCCCTCCAGACTGGTGTCGATGTTGAACGTTGAGAATATGGGACGGTAGCGCGTATTTTTTGTGACACAAACACACGTCTCTTTTCAGTCGCTATACCTATCTGTGATATGATTCACAGTCATATCTCTTAGAAGAGTCTCTCTTGCACTCCGCGCAGTTTCTTTTCAGCTTGCCTTGAGGGCAGCCCTTGCACTCCACGCAGCTGCCTTTCACCTTGCCGTGAGGGCAGGGGCTGCACTCCGCGCAGCTGCTTTTCATCTTGCCGTGAGGGCAGGGGCTGCACTCCGCGCAATCGCTTTTCCGCGTGCCGTGTGGGCAGGGGTTGCACTCCGCGCAGCCGTGTTTCAGCTTGCCATGGGAGCAGGACTTGCACTCCGCGCAGTTATTTTTCACCTTGCCGTGAGGGCAGGGGGTGCACTCCGCGCAGTTGTATTTCAGCTTCCCGTGGGTGCAGGGGTTGCACACCGCGCAGCTGTGTTTGCTTGTCGTGGGGGCAGGCGTTGCACGCCACGCAGCCGTGTTTCAGCTTGCCGTGGGGTCAGGGGTTGCACTCCGCGCAGTTGTATTTCAGCTTCCCATGGGGGCAAGGGTTGCACACCGCGCAGTTGCTTTTCAGCTTCCCATGTGAGCACCGTTTCCCTCCCATCGCGTCTCGTGTCCCACGGTATCGCGGAGATTCCAAGTCCGGCTGCGTGCGTCTATCGCATCGTCGCAACCAATCACCGCGGCGGTATCATTAGCCTGGAATCGTCCGTCGGAGCACGACACGCGCGCGTTCGTGCACGAAGAGTGGGTCAAGTGGGTACTGATTCCACGCAAACAGCCTCCAAAATTGATTGCAGACCACAAAAACTCTGATCGCGATCTCCCCCTCCAAGAGGGCGACGCGCTTCGTGTCACAACGCGCCGCGGCCGTGCCCCGTGATTCGCGACCGCGCGGTGGTCAGCGTCTCGCTCGCATTTCGACCGCTTCGTCATTCAGCTCGAGCCGTCGCGACTTCACAATGCCTCACTTCCGAGTGACGTACGTCGTCTCCGCTCCTGATGAAGCGGGCGCGAGGGAAATCGTAGATGCTCTTTGCTTGGAGCAGACCGTGGAGCTCCCCTTGGCCCTGGTTCCTCCCGGAACCTGGATCAACGAACACGTCGTGGCGAAGTGCGAGAGCTTGCGACGCAGGTTACACCAGCCTGTAAAACCTTCCGAACCCGGTGATACGCGATGGGACGCGGTTGTTCGGTACAACGACGACACTTCCGGCAACGAGCTCCCGCAGCTCCTGAACGTGATTTTCGGCAACACCTCGATCAAGGAGAACGTGATGGTGGACGATTTGGTTTTGTCCAGTGCGTTGCTTGGTAAGTTTCTGGGGCCGCGGTTCGGCACGGCGGGTTTGAGAGAAGTTTTGGGTGTCATGAAAGGCCCGCTCCTGATGACGGCGCTGAAGCCGATGGGCACGTGCGTGGCGAAACTGGCGGAGATGGCGTACCACTTCGCCAAAGGCGGCATCGACGTCATCAAAGACGACCACGGCCTCGCGAACCAGAAGTACGCCCCGTTCGAGGACAGAGTCCGGGCGTGCTGCGCCGCTGTTAAAAAAGCCAACCTCGAGACCGGGCGGAACTGCGTCTACGCGCCGTGTCTAAACGCCCCAGCGCACTTAGTCGTGTCACGCGCTCGGTTCGCGAAAGCGTGCGGCGCCGGGGCGGTTCTGATGATTCCCGGAATCACCGGGCTGGACAGCACCAGGCTGCTGGCGGAGGACCCAACCTTTGGCCTGCCCATCATCTGCCACCCTGCCATTCTCGGCGCCATGCTGGGCGGTGGCAGTGAAGGTACGTATTTACTTCTCAAATCCAGACACACTGTTTGCCCAACAAGACTGACACTTTCTTTCATTTGTCTCAGAAACCTGCCGCGGGTTTTCGCACAAAGTGCTACTCGGCGTGCTGCCTCGGCTCTCTGGGTGCGACGCGACGATCTTCCCGTCGTTCGGAGGGAGGTTCGGGTTTTCGGAGAAAGAGTGCGCCGATATCCTGGACGGCGCGCGGCGGCCGATGGGCAGCATGCCGCCAATTTTGCCGTGCCCCGGGGGAGGCATGACCATGGAGAAAATAAAAACCATGTCCGTGGCGTACGGCGAGGACGTTTGCTTTTTAATCGGCGGGTCGTTAATAGGACACTCCCCTGACTTGGTCAACAACGCAAAGCACTTTATGAAAATCGCGGGACGGGAGGATTTGTACGGGCCGCTCGAGAGCGGTCACGGCGGGTACCGGAGTTACCCGTCCGCGCACGTCCCTCACGCCGACCCGTCCGAGCTCGCCAAGTTGAAACAGCAGATGGTCACGATGGAGGCTAACTTAACTCAGGTCACGGATATGTACCTCGCGTCTGAAAAGTCGCGGGTCGAGGAAAAGAAACACGCCAAGGCGGTTTACGAATCGAGTCTTTTGAACAAAGACAAAGAAGGCGGCCACCACAAACCCGACCACCACGAACCCCACCGCCCGGGACCGGGCGACACGCTCGCGAAAGGCGTCGCCGCCCCCCCCACGCCCGTGGACGGGAACTACAGTAAAGTCTTCAACCGCCCGTCACCGGACGACTGGACCTGGGACCGGATTCCACTTGAGATGTACAAACAGGACGGCGGGTCGTTCAAGGGATGTTCCCGGTACGAGCTTCTCGGGAAGCGCGGGGAGAGGTACGTATTTTATTTTGCCTTTTCCTAATCCCGCCTCCCTGTTTGCCCGTACTACCCATACAGCACTGATACTTTTCGTTCTCACAATCGCAGCACGGTTTTCCAGGTGCGGTACTTCGAGTGCGAGCCCGGGGGGTGGACCACGCTTGAGCACCACAGGCATGAACACGCGGTGATCGGCTTACGGGGGGTCGGGGAAATCCAACTGGGGTACCACGTGTACCCCATCGGAGTTGGGGACGTGGGGTACACCGCGCCCGGGGATACGCACCAGCTGAGGAACACTTCCGTGACCGAGCCGTTTGGGTTTGTGTGCGTCGTCGCGGCGGACCGGGACCGGCCGGTGGAGGTGGACCCGGGTGTTTTTTTGAAATCAGCAGCCGCGAAGCACGCGCTGCAGTACGGCATGAGGAACACCCTGGAAACGCAGGCGGAGCACGCGCAGGCGCACTCGAAACAATCGCACGGCGCGGTCGCCGAGGGAAGCGCGTGCGAGTACGTGCCGGGGCGGAAGAAAGCGGCCGCGGCGGTGGAGAGCGGCTCGGCGTGCGAATGGACGCCGGGGAAGAAACACTGATTTTGAAAAGTCTCGTGCCCTTCCTTATTACCCTCGTAACCCTACTTATTACTCCAGCGGGTAACCCTACCTATTACTCTCGTAACTCCACCTACCACTCTCGTAACCCTACCTATCACTCGTACCACGGTATGGTTCGAAACGCTTCTATTATTTCGCTCACGGCTTGATCCGTGATGTCGTGGTGCGTGACCAACCGCAGCGAGTTGCCGACCCACGGAATGGTGAGCACGTTGTTTTCCTTGAGCAACTCGCACACCACCGGTACCGTGAAATACGGGTGCGCCTCGGTGTTTATGTTTAGAAAGAATATGTTGGTCACCGGTGGGAACTGCACTGAGAGCCCGGGCAAGGCGTCTAGCGCGTTTGCGAGCCGCAGCGCGCGAACGTGATCTGCATCAATTTCCCCGTTTCCCCAAATTTCTTCGTACGCCGTAAGCGCGGCGGCGGCGAGCGTCCCGGCTTGTCGCATGCCTCCCCCGCACGCTTTCCGTAACCGCCTGCACTTTCGGATGAACTCGTGACTTCCCACAATCACGCTCCCCACCGGGGCACCGAGGCCTTTGGAAAGACACACCGAGACGCTATCCGCCGCCCGCACCAGCCGCGCCGGCGTTTCGTTTAATATAGCGGCGGCGTTCCAGATGCGCGCGCCGTCGACGTGCAGTTGCAGGTTGTGTTTCTTGCACAAAGCCCCGACTTCGTCGACGTACGCAATCGGCAACACCTTGCCTCCTTTTTTGTTGTGCGTGTTCTCAAGGCACACCACCTTCGTGGCGGGGAAGTGCTGGTCATCCGCCCGGATGGCGGCTTCTATTTTGTCAACGTCAATGGTCCCATCCGCATTCGTCGTGAGCTGCCGCGAGTGCGCCCCCATCAACGTCGCCAAGCCGCCTTGTTCGTACTGCACGATGTGGCTCAAATCGCCGCATACGTACTCGCTGCCCCGTAATTCGCAGTGCACGCCAACCGCCACCAGGTTTCCCATCGTGCCGCTCGGCACGAACACCGCGGCGTGCTTGCCAAACACGGTCGCCATCAGCAGCTCAAGCTTCGTAACCGTCACGTCATCCCCGAACACGTCATCGCCAACCTCCGCGGCGGCCATCGCGTCGCGCATCGCGCGCGTGGGTTTGGTCACCGTGTCGGACCGTAAGTCCCACATGGAGTGAAGTGGAGGTGGTGGGTGTGGGTGCGACGAGAAATGATGACACGTGCTTTTTTCTCCTCTCGCGGACAAGACGAACTTTGCGCGGTTTTTGCTCATCAAGTACGTATTTTATTTCCCAAATCCCAACACTGTTTGCCCATACAAGGACTGCCACTTTTCTGCAATACTTCGATGACAAAACGTGGGTAACTCTTTTTTGTTTTGTGGACGGCACCCCGACACCGCTTCGGGAACCACGCTCGTTCGTCCCGTTCCCTGCACTTCCGCGCGAGCCGCCGCCCGTCCAGCGCTCGTCGCTAGTGTGGTGCGTGCGTGGGTAGTTTCGCGCGGGATGGACATTGCGAGTGTTGCTCGGAGGCGCGCGAGGCGTAGCCCGGCCGCGCGCAGGCAACGAAGCGCGGTGCGATTGGCCGTGTTCGCATCTGCGGTGGGTGTGGCGTTGGCGTACACGATCGTTGGCGGTGCGTTTGCGGGCGGCGGGGATGAGCACGGCGGTCGTGTTTCGTCCGAATCCACACAAAGCACTCAGACGCAAGACACAGCAGGTGGTCGTCATCTTCTGGAGGAAACCTCCCTGTACCCAACCGAAACCTTCAGCGACACGCAACTGAAACGCGGGGCGATTTTCCTGCACGCGTTCGGGGTGCTGTACACGTTCGTCGCGATCGCGATTGTGTGCGACGACTTTTTCGTGCCGGCGCTTGAAGTGTTGGTGGAGCGGTTCCAAATCGACGACGACGTCGCGGGGGCGACGTTTATGGCAGCAGGAGGCAGTGCTCCAGAGCTGTTCACCGCGCTTATTGGGGTGTTCATCGCGAAAAGCAACGTCGGGTTCGGCACGATCATAGGAAGCGCGGTGTTCAACGTTTTGTTTGTCATCGGCGCGTGTGCTTTTTTTTCCAGGGAAGGTACGCGTTGTCTTGCCAAATCCCCAACCGTTTACGGACCCTCTTTGACGTCCACGG
>Ga0114995_10002677_pt1 | contig 12303 bp, 8 predicted proteins | sample ArcticOcean_MG_C_11_FD_87038 | JGI IMG/M metagenome (GOLD analysis project Ga0114995, IMG submission 87038) | Marine microbial communities from western Arctic Ocean - ArcticOcean_MG_CB2_154 | ecosystem: Environmental > Aquatic > Marine > Oceanic | place: Arctic Ocean: Canada Basin | collected... | reverse complement strand
CCTCTTTCCATCCCGAACAGAGAAGTTAAGCCCATTAGCGCCGATGGTACTACTATTGTGGAAGAGTAGGTCACCGCCTTTTTTTGAAGACCCTTACATTTATTTGTAAGGGTCTTTTTTTTTTATATATATTTAAAATATGAAAAAAACTTCTTATTGTATTATTGGATTGATGTCAGGGACTTCTATTGATGGTTTAGATATTTGTTATTCTAAGTACACTTACAATGGCAGCTGGTCATTTGAGATTATTAATGCCGAGACTATTCCGTATGAGGAGAATTGGATTATTACTTTAAAAAATGCAATTAATTTACCCCCCATTGAACTAGCTCATGTTGATGTTAAGTATACAGAGTTAGTAGCTAGTTTAGTTCTTAATTTTATTTCCTTAAACAAAATAGATAATTTAGACGCTATCTGTAGTCATGGACATACTGTTATCCATAAACCTAATGAAGGAATAACCTACCAAATTGGTAATTTGCAGTTGCTTTCAAAAATAACTAACTATACCTGTGTTTGTGATTTTAGAACTCAAGACGTTGATCTTGGTGGTCAAGGAGCTCCTTTGGTTCCGATTGGAGATCAGTTATTATTCTCTCAGTACAAATATTGTATTAACCTTGGTGGTTTTTCTAATATTTCATTTGTTCAATCCAATAACTTGCTAGCATTTGATATATGCCCTTTAAATATTGTACTTAATCACTATTCTAAAAAAATCGGTCATGATTTTGATAATCTTGGACTCTTGTCATCTTCTGGTGAAGTTCTTAATAATTTATTAGTTAAGCTCAACTCTTTAAATTACTACCAAATTGATGGACCAAAATCATTAGGTTTAGAGTGGGTTGTTGAAAATTTTTATCGTGAATTAGATAATCATGATTATAACCCTAAGGATATTCTTAGAACCGTAGTTGAACATGCCGCCATTCAGATTACTAAAGTATTAGACAGGTCTGGAAACGATCAGGTTTTAATAACTGGTGGTGGTGTTAAAAATACTTTTTTCATGAATACACTGTCTTCCTACTCTTCTTCAAACTTTGTTATTCCTGAACCATATATAATAGATTATAAGGAAGCTCTAATATTTGGATTTTTAGGTATTTTGAAGCTTAGAAAGGAGAATAATTGTATAAAGTCAGTTACTGGTGCTTCAAAGAATCATTCTTCTGGAAAAATTTATAAAATATTTAAATAAATCTTAATATATAAAATGTTAATATTTATTATATTCATGCTTAAAATATAAATCATGGAATTATTAGTTATTGTTGTTTTTGTTCTTGGTTATTTAGCTATTACATTAGAACATACCTTAAAAGTAGATAAATTAGTCCCTGCATTAATTATGATGGCAGTTTCTTGGGCAATTATAGCTCTTAATTTAGACACATTTACAAGTTGGTTCAGTCCAGCTATTCATGGTCTAGTGGAAGGTTTTGGAGTACTAGATATGGGAGCTAAAGAGCATCTTATGGAGGAAACATTACTTCATCATTTGGGTAAAACTGCGGAGATTTTAGTGTTTCTTCTTGGGGCAATGACTATTGTTGAAATCATTGATCAATTTAATGGTTTTTCTGTTATTAAAGATTTAATTAGTTATAAAAAGAAAAAAACTATTTTATGGATTTTTGCAGGTCTTGCATTTATTCTTTCTGCAATTATAGATAATTTAACCGCTACAATTGTATTAATATCTATACTACAAAAAGTTGTTTCTGATAAAAACATGAGGTTATGGTACGCTGGTTTAATAATCATTGCTGCTAATGCTGGTGGAGCTTGGTCACCAATAGGAGATGTTACCACAACGATGTTATGGATTGGAGACAAAGTAACTACTCTAGAGCTTATATACTACTTATTGATTCCTTCAATTGTATGCATGGTAGTCCCAACCTTTGTAGCTTCATTTTTACCTCAGTTCAAAGGGGATATAGATCTAAATACAGATGATCAAGTTGAAGGGAACCGACATAGTTTAAAAATGTTAATTCTTGGTCTTAGTGCAATTGTTTTTGTTCCGATCTTTAAAGTTGTAACTCATCTGCCTCCTTATTTAGGTATGATGCTTAGTCTAGGGGTAGTTTCTATATTTGCTGAAATATTCAGTAACTCTAAATTTAGCCTATCATCTGTTGGTTCTACTGAATCTGGTGTTCATGTTAGTCCAGTGCATAAAGCATTAACTAAAATTGAGCTTCCTAGTATCTTATTTTTCTTAGGTATATTAATGGCAGTAGGTGCATTGGAATCTTTGGGGATACTCTTTGAGTTTGCTACGGATTTAAAACAAGCAATTCCTTTGGATGTTTTAGTTATACTTATGGGTGTAGGTTCCGCTATAATTGATAACGTTCCATTAGTGGCTGCTAGTTTAGGTATGTTCACAGAGCCTATGGATCATCCGTTATGGCACTTTATTGCATATTCAGCCGGTACTGGTGGTAGTATGTTAATAATCGGTTCTGCTGCAGGTGTTGTAGCAATGGGAATGGAAAAAATTAATTTTTTCTGGTACTTCAAACACATATCCTGGTTAGCTTTAATAGGTTTTATTTCAGGAGCTGCAGTTTTTATTGTTATCAGAGATTTTATCTAATATTAAATTGAAATATAATTCTATTATTGAATGGATGTTTGAGAGATTACCTATGTATCAAAACTCAGGTAATTTCAAGTATAAAGTTGATTTAGATAATATTAAAAATCTTTCAAATCACCTAGGTAACCCTCATCATCATTTTAAAACAATACATATTGCTGGCACTAATGGAAAGGGATCAACTTCTCATATATTATCCTCAATTTTGCAAGAGTCAGGTTATAAAGTTGGGTTATACACTTCTCCTCATTTAAAAGACTTTAGAGAAAGGGTTAAAATTAATGGGAGTAATATTCCTGAAGCTGATATTGTAGAGTTTGTTTCTTCGAATAAACAATATTTTGAAGACAATAACCTTTCGTTTTTTGAAATGACTGTTGGACTAGCTTTTGATTATTTTAAAAACCAAAAGGTTGATATAGCAATTATTGAAGTTGGTATGGGAGGGAGATTAGACTCCACAAATATTATATCCCCTGAATTATCTATAATCACCAATATTGGTTTAGATCACACTAAGTTCTTAGGAACAACATTAAAAGACATCGCATTTGAAAAAGCAGGTATAATCAAAAAAGACACGCCGGTAATTATTGGAGAAACTCAATTAGAAATTTCAGAAGTATTTAAGGATAAAGCTAGTGAGATGGGGTCTAAAATATTATATGCAGATCAACAAAAAAAGATTAAATTCCTTTCGGACCTTGAAGGTTCTTATCAAGATAAAAACATACAAACAGTATTATGTGCAATCCGTGAGCTTCAAAAATCTAACTGGAATATAGCGGAAGATGCTATTAAATTGGGCTTGTCTAAGGTTCAATTAAATACAGGTTTTATTGGTAGATGGAGTGTTCTAGGACAATCTCCATTAACTATCTGTGATACCGCTCATAACAAAGAAGGATTGTCAATTGTTTTAGAGGATATCAAATCTTTAAATATCCCAATAATGCATTTTGTTATTGGTTTTGTAAACGATAAAGATATTGACTTATTGATTAATTTATTTCCGGAAAAAGCTCATTATTATTTCTGTAGTCCTTCAATTTTAAGAGGCTTAGACGCTAATGAGTTAAAAAATAAGTTTAGAAGAAAAAATAGACATGGAACTGTTTTTTCCTCAGTAAAAGATGCTTTTGATCAGTGTAAGTCAATTGCCAAAAAAGATGATTTTATTTATATTGGAGGAAGTACTTTTGTTGTTGCAGAAATTATTTAAATATAATTTGGTAGAACAAATATCTATCTTATATTTGCACCCTGTTAATAGGGCGCGTAGCTCAGTTGGTTCAGAGCACCTGGTTTACACCCAGGTGGTCGGGGGTTCGAATCCCTCCGCGCCCACGATTAAAACCTCAGCAAACAGTTGGGGTTTTTTTTATGAATAGTAATAAAAGTAAACTAAACCTTACATTTTAAAATAGTTTCATATATTTGTAAACTAAACCTTACAAAAATATATTATGCAAAAACAACAAAAACATACAAAAATTTTAATGGGATGGACAATTGCTTGGGTCGTAAGTCTAGCTGTTTTATCATACGGAGTAAACAATCTGTGGGATAGTCTACTAATAACTAAAATAGGCCTTTTAATAAACCTTGTTATTGGGGTTGGAATGATTATCTCAAATAAAAATTTATTTAATTATTATGATGAACTGCAAAAGAAAATTCAATTTGAAGCAATGGCCATTACATTAGGATTAGCGGTAGTTGTTGGTATTGTCTATGAAGTTTCATTTGATTTTGGAGTAATTGACTCGGAGCCTGAGTTTGAATACTTGATGATGTTTATTTGTTTTACATATATTGTATCAACTATTGTTAATTCAAGTAGATATAGATGAAAAATAAGGTTAAGGAACTTAGAAAAAACCATAAATTAACTCAAGAAGAACTCGCGGAGTTAATCGGGATATCACGTCAAGCAATTAATGCAATTGAAAAAGAAAAATTTGACCCAAGTTTACCCACTGCTTTTAAGATGGCAAGACTGTTTAAAATATCAATTGAGGATTTGTTTTTATATGATAAAAAGTAAACAATTAACTTTCGCCATAGAAACCTTATCATTTAGTTTTTTTAATTTTTTCTTTAAAATGAAATAGATTAATTTCGAATATTTATTGGGTCATTAACTCAGTTGGTTCAGAGTGTTACCTTGACAGGGTAGAAGTCACTGGTTCGAATCCAGTATGACCCACCAAAAATAAACCCACTTAATTGAGTGGGTTGATGAGTTTGAAAGCAGTTTAGTACAATTTACTTATTCAAAAATTTTAAGTTAGATCAAAAAAGTTCGAACTTAGGTCCGTAAGGTCCACAATTTTCTTAACATGATAAATATTATAAAAAAAGAATTTCAAGCTAAAGGAAGCTTTAATCATGGTGAAATAATTGAAAACAAGCCAATTGGATTCCCGCAAGATGGTGGGGATACCCAACCATATTCTAACTTGTTTTATTGGGCTCACGCTTGGACAAGTGGTAAATCCAGTACTATTGGTTTACATCCACATCAAGGCTTTGAAATATGTAGTTTTGTTTTAAAAGGGTTTATAAATCATTTTGATACAAAATTAAATTCCTGGATTAGATTAGAAGAAGGCGATGTTCAAATAATCAGATCTGGAAAAGGAATTTCTCATTCTGAAGAAATAGGAGAAAACTCGGAAATATTTCAGATATGGTTTGATCCTGATATATCAAAGACACTACACAATGATGCTACCTATGATGATTATAAATTGTCCGATTTTCCTATGACTGAAATTGGTAATTATAAAAAAAAAATAATTAAAGGATTTGGCTCTCCAATTAAATTATTTTCGGAAAAAATTAATATTAATGAGTATATTTTTTCAAATGGAATATATGAACATAAGCTCGATTTAGATTTAGTAAGTTCAATGTTTATTTTAGAAGGAGAAGCTCTATTTAATGAGAGCTTAATTAGTAAAGGAGATTTTGTTATTATTGAAAATGAAGAGTTAATTAAAATTAAAAGTACGGAAAATATAAAAGTGTTTGAAATCACATCTCCAAAAAAACCAACTTACCCAACTTACTTTCAAAGATTTGGTTAAATATACTTTATAACCTTTTCTAATTCCATGCCTCTCGATCCTTTAATTAAGATTGAAGAATTTTTTATTTTTAATTTCATCAAATTAGTTATTAACTCTTCAGTAGTTAAAAAAGATTTAATTTTATTAGTGTGATTAGTTTTACTAAAATTCACGCCAACAATAAAAATTTCAATATTAGAAGTTGTTTCTAAATAGTTCACAATTTGTTGATGATACTTGTTGGATTCTTCGCCTAACTCAAACATATCGCCAGCAATTATAATCTTATTGGTATACTTCAGCTTTTCGAACGATTTAATTGCAAGATCCATGCTTGTAGGATTGGCATTGTAGGCATCTAGAATTATTGTATTACTTTCTTTGGTTGTAATCTGTGATCTGTTATTATCTGGTAAATAGTTTTCTACCCCTTTTTTTATGTCTTCAAAATCAATATTGTAAAAATCACCTATAGCAATAGCGATACAGATATTGTCAAAGTTATAGTCCCCATAGATTTTTGAACTTATGGTTTTGTTTTTATATCGAACTTGAATATTATCACTTGATTTAACTTTTGTTAATTGACAATCATCGTTTGCGTTTATACCGTAGCTAAAGCTGTTTGTGTATTCTCCAATTATATTACTCTGAGTATTGTTTTGAGAGTTATAGAAGATTAGCTTGCTGTTAGATTTTAGGTATTCATATAGTTCGCTTTTGCCCTTTATAACTCCTTCTATTGTTTTGAAACCTTCAAGGTGGGCATTTCCGAAATTAGTTATGTACCCATAATCAGGTTCGGCTATTTTGCATAAAGTCTCAATTTCTTTTAAATGATTTGCGCCCATCTCTATTATTCCAATCTCAGTATCTATATCCATTGAAAGCAAAGTTAATGGAACCCCTAGGTGGTTGTTTAAATTACCTTTTGTAGCTATTGTGTTGTAGCGATACTTTAAAACATTTAAAAGAATTTCTTTACTTGTTGTCTTACCATTGCTCCCAGTTATAGCTATTATTTTAGCTTTAAGTGTTCTTCTGTGATAATTACCTAGTTTTTGTAAAGTTTCAATTGAGTTTTTTACATAAATTATTTTATCTGATAGCTTACGCAAATGTAAATTATCTGATATTACATACGAACAGCCCTTTTCAATTGCTTCTTCTGCAAATTTATTTCCATCAAAATTTGGACCCTTAATAGCGAAAAATATATCATTTTCTTTAATATTTCTAGTATCAATTGATACGGAATTACTTTTAGCAAATAGCTGATGTATTTTTTGAATATTCATTACATAAATTTAATAAAAAAAACCCTAATCATAAGATCAGGGTTTTAGTTTATAAGAAAAGAATCTTTTTAATTTCTTTTTTTTGTTCCGTAACCGTTCTTTGCACCAACCCTTGACATTGCACATCTAAACCCAATAAAGTCAGTTGACATCTCTTCTGGATAAAATCTTCTTTGAGCAGGATCTAACCAGTAGGCTCTATCTTTCCAAGAACCCCCTTTATAAACCCTCGATTGATCATTTATAAGAGAAGTTCTTTTGTCAGAATCATCATACATAAATTCGTCCATGTCATTTACAGCTCTAAGGTTAGGTGAGTTATACATTGATCTAGTTTCATCTGAATTTGAGCCAGTAATTGAATCTGTAAACTCTTCTTGATCTAAAAAAGCTCTAGAAGACCTTTTGTCTCCATCTCTAAAGTTTACATTATAGCTTTCGCTGTAGTTTGTTCTAAATCTTGTATCACTTTCGTCTACTAGTACCTTAGCAATTTCACCGGGTAATGCTACAGCAACTCTTTTACCGTTTAATAAAGTCTTATAAACCACTCCATCATTACTTATTATCTTGGATGTTCTTCCGTCTTCACCAATTTCATTTTTAGTGTATATATTCCCTCTATAATAATTAAAGTCATTAAACTCATCGTCAACTATAGGTCTGTAAACATCTGCCACCCATTCCGCTACATTACCAGCCATGTCGTATAATCCAAAATCATTTGGTGCGTAAGATCTAACCACATTTGTTATATCTGCCCCATCATCTGACCAACCTGCAATACCACCATAATCACCATCACTATTTTTAAAATTAGCTAATTGATCACCTAATATTTTTGTATCTCCAGATCTAGTATATTGTCCACTCCAAGGATATTTTTTTCTACCACGGTAAATGTTGAATTCTCTATTTTCTTTAAGCGCTAGAGCTGCATATTCCCATTCTGACTCACTTGGTAGCCTATATTTAGGAGTTATTAATCCAGTTTCTCTTGAAGCAGATTTAAATTCTGTACTTGTAGTGTCTTTTGAATTTCTTTGATTAATTCTACCATTTAATCTATCTTGATTCCTGTCTCCATAAGTAGAGTTAGGGTTTAAAACGTAAGTTTCTATGCTGAAATTTGCGTCAGCCCCTGTAGCTTTTTCTTTAATTTCACTCTCCTCTTCACTATTTCTCTTGTTTCCATTTAGTTCTCGGATAGTAGCTAAATAACCTTCATCCATTAATATTTTTTCATTGTACCTATCTGACCTCCAGCTTGCGAATTCATTTGCCTGTACCCAACTTACCCCAACAACTGGATATTGTGCATATGCAGGATGCCTCAAATAATTTTCTACTAGATCTTCTGTATTACCTAATCTACTTCTCCACACTAATGTATCAGGAAGAACTCCATTGTAAATATCAGCATAATTAATATTACTTGGCGGGAAATTAGTTTTAACCCAATCTAAATACTCTAAATACATCATGTTAGTTACCTCTGTAGCATCCATATAAAATGACATAACATGCTGTTGATTTGGAGTGTTATTCCAGTCATGCATTACGTCATCTTGTACTTTTCCTTTGGTGTAAGTACCACCTTCTATAAAAACTAACCCTGGACCAGCTTCCTGACCCTTGTAATCCGTGTTATACTGAAAACCACCATCTCTAGAGTTAATATCCCAACCTGTAGCATTCGATACGTTTTTTGATGTTTTAGAATTATTACAACCAAAAAAAGTTAGTGAAATCACTACTATAAATAATTTATACATATTCATTTTTTTTCTTATTATAATTTAATTAAAATCCTTTTTACTTAAAAATTTTATGAATTGCAATATATGAATTTAACCTGATATTGCAACTATTAATATTTATAAAACAATGCTATAATAAATGCTTAATTGCAATATCATTGTGTCTTTTAATAAAAATCAACAATTTGCTATTAATTAAATATATACCGCATTATTAACCATAAAACGAGAATATTAATTTATTATTATCGTAATTTTGAATTTTAATTTTAATAATAATATTCTTTTGTTTTAGTCGTTTTTTATATATGAAATTTAATCAGTTAGTTGTTTTTCTCTTTTTATTCAACTTCTATTCTATTTCCTCCCAAAAAAAGTTAATTAACATTAATTGGGTGGAGAATAAGGCTTATATAAGTGAATTTAATCAATTTAGTGTTCCTTATTTTGATAATTACACACACAATTTTGAACCTATTTCTGGAGTTTCGTTGACTACCCAATGGAACGAGAGTTATCTTATTGATTCTAATTCTATTACAGTAGATGAATTAAATTACGAGACTATTGATTTTAACTCTCTTGGCAATTTAAATGTAAATAGTATTCCCAGTGAACTTAAATTTAGTCTAAACAATAGTCTTTCTATAGATGGCAGATCCGTATATCTAGAGTTGAACCCGTTTTACAATGATAATGGTGTTATCAAAAAGGTAACATCTGCATCAATTTCCTACAAGAAAAAAACTAATCCAGATTTAGGAAAAGTATCTACTAGTACTAGCTCTATTCTTAGTCAAGGTTCTTGGTATAGATTTGAAATTGCAAATTCGGGTGTTTATAAATTAAGTAAAAACTTTTTAAATAACTTGGGAGTCAATACTTCAAGTGTTGACCCTAGAACTATCAAAATTTATGGCAGCGGCGGTGAGATGATTCCGCTCATGAATTCATCAGAATTTCCTTTCGACCCAGTCCAAAATGCAATTAAGTTTGTTGGTGAAGAGGATGGTGTTTTCAATAATGACGACTATATTATTTTTTTTGCTAAAGGGCAAGATACTTTTAACGAAGAAAGTAATACTAATTTAAATTCCTTTACTGATAAAACTTACTATTTGTTAAATGTTAGTGCAGGATTTGGGAGTAGAGTAGTAGAGTTAGAAGAGCCTTTTGAAGATGAAAACCTTGTTATTGATGAGTTTCAGGATTATAAGTTTCATGAGATAGATAATTATAATATTGCTAAAATTGGAAGAAGATGGTTTGGAGAGAGATTTGATTTTGATTCAAATAAAGATTTTGAATTTAATTTTGATAACCTAGTCACATCAGAGCCTATTCAACTAAAGGTTTATACAGCAGCAGTTTCTGAGATTCCAACATCGATGAGCTTGAAGGTGAATAATTTAGAAGTTGATAATTTTTATTATCAATCTATAAATGATCCTATTCTAGCAACTGAAGATTATTTTAATAATGAAGTTTTAGTTTCAGGATCATCGATCAATGTTAACCTTGACTTTAACAATAATGGTAATCCAAGTTCCTATGCTTACCTTGATTACATTTCAATTGAAGCAACATGTGACCTTGTGTTTAACGGTACTCAATTAATTTACCACAATAATGAGGTTCAGAATTTAAATGGTATTGGTAAGTATGTCATTTCTAATTCAAGTTCTTTAGATGAGGTTTGGAATGTTTCTGACATTTCAAATATCTCCTTTAAAGAAAATTCTAGTTCAGAATCTAGCTTTACCATTAAATCAAATTTAGGTTTTAATGTTAAGTATATCGCTTTTTCAAGATCTGAGTTGTTATACCCAGAATCTAATGGTTTTAGTATTTTGAATAATCAAAACTTAAAATCTAATATACTCCTTAATGATAATAATGAATTCGAGCCTGTAGATTATTTAATAGTAACTAGCGAAGAAATGTTAAGCCAAGCAGAACGATTAGCGCAAATAAACAGAGAGGTTAATGGATTGAATGTTAAGGTCGTAGATTTGGTAACTATCTATAATGAATTTAATTCATCAAATCCAGATATATCCGCAGTAAGAAATTTTGTTAAGTATGTTTATGATAATTCAGAGGGGAGTTTGAAATACTTATGTCTCTTTGGAGACGCTTCTTATGATTATAAAGATAGGATACCTAATAACACGAATGTAGTCCCTTCATGGCATTCTTTATCAAGCTTTAGCTTGTCTAGTTCGTTTATTTCAGATGATTTTTTTGGTATGATGGACTATAATGAAGGTTCTATGAATTCATCTGATAAATTGGATATCGCAGTTGGTAGAATTTTAGCAGATTCTCCGCAGAGAGCAACAGATTTAGTAGATAAAGTTGAATCTTATTACGAAGAAGACTCTTTTGGTAGTTGGAGGAATAATGTTATTGTTATTGCCGACGATGTGGATGAAGCTTGGGAAGATATAATCCAGAGTACATCGGACTCATTAGCTACCATTATAGAAAATAATAAATCCTCAATCAATATAAAAAAAATATATGCAGATGCATTTATACAAGAGTCTACTTCTGGTGGGGAAAGATATCCAGAGGTTAATAATGCAATTATAGAAGGCTTAGAGGTCGGGGCTTTGGTGGTTAATTATTTTGGTCACGGAGGAGAGGATGGAATTGCTAGAGAAAGAATTTTTGATAAAATCGATGCTTCTGAGCTGTTAAATAAAAATAAGCTAAACTGTTTTGTCTCAGTTACCTGTGAATTCACCAAATTTGATAATCCAAATAGAGAGACGGCAGGCGAGTTTTTATATTGGAATAAAAATGGAGGTGCAATTGGCTTAATAACAACGACACGTCAAATTTTTGTTAGTGTTGGTGTTGATTTTAATATTACTCTCCAGCAGTATCTTTTTTCCTTAAACTCTAATTCAAATTATAGTATGGCTGAGGCCTTAAGGTTAACAAAAAATGATTCTGAAATATCCAATATTATTCAGCGAAGGTTGGTTTTCTTTATTGGTGACCCCGCGATGAAATTAGCTTTCCCTAAGCCAATTATTAAAATTACTAGTGTTAACGATATCCCTATAAATGATTTGACTGAACCTATAGAGGCCCTTAGTTTAGTCAATGTAAAAGGTCAAGTAGAAAATCTAAACGGAAATATCTTAAATGATTATAATGGGGAATTGACTTCTACTGTTTTTGATAAAAACATAGCAAGATCTACATTAGGTAATGACAATGTTTATCAAAACAATGAACCAATAATATTAGATTTTACAACACTGGGAGAGACTATTTTTAAAGGAAAAGCATCAATAAATAACGGGTTGTTTGAATTTGATTTCGTAGTACCCAGAGATATAGGGATGGCTGTTGACAATGGAAAATTTAGTTTATATGCAAAAAACAACAATTCTGATTTAGACAACTCTGGATACGAAATGAATGTCTTGATAGGTGGTATTAATGAAAACGCGGAAAATGATAATTCAGGGCCTGATATTAATCTTTACATGAATGATGAAAATTTTATAGATGGCGGAATCACTAACGAAAGCCCT
>Ga0114995_10002676_pt1 | contig 12305 bp, 7 predicted proteins | sample ArcticOcean_MG_C_11_FD_87038 | JGI IMG/M metagenome (GOLD analysis project Ga0114995, IMG submission 87038) | Marine microbial communities from western Arctic Ocean - ArcticOcean_MG_CB2_154 | ecosystem: Environmental > Aquatic > Marine > Oceanic | place: Arctic Ocean: Canada Basin | collected... | reverse complement strand
TGATGATAGTGGTAAATCAGGTGGTTCTGGTCAAAAAGAACCATTAGCACGTGGTGAAACATTAGTAACATTATTATCTGAGTTGATAGATGCAATAACACAACAAGTATTTGCAACTCCAGCTGGACCAACTGCACCAGGTCCTCTTAATGTTGCGGTATTTAAAAAGATACAAGCTCAACTTGATAAAATAAAATCTACTAAAAACTTTACGGAATAATCTCATGTCGTGGAATTTATTCAAAGTAAATATGTTGTTGTTCATGAACAATCCAATTGGGATTGTTACACCAGTTCAGTTTGCAACCAAACTTGCTACTGAGTATGATTCTTGTATGAGAAGAGGTGGGCAGTTGATTAGTAAGAATTCAATACTGTTTGGAAACATTGCATTGATGATACCTTTAATAGTGGTAGGTCAAGCTAAGGCAATTACAAAAACACAACCATCTAAACATAATTTTTTACAAGATGTTGGTAAAGCAATAGAAGGATATTGGACTGGGGCTACTTTGAATCCATTTCCAATCTACCCTATACCAGCACCAGGTTCAATTCAAAATTTAATAATAACCCAAGCTATGGTTACTAATCCAGGTAAGTGGCCAGAAGTACCATTTGAAATACCAACTAAATCTTCTTTAGTTTTTTTAGAAGCATTCGTTATGTTTGCTACGATACATTTATTCACAGTTCAAGGTATGATGATGACTACTTCATTATATCCTGGACCGATTGCTCCAGTACCTGCTCCTGGTGTTGTTAATTGGTTAGGTTATACTATTCCAAATGTACCAATGTTTGGATTGGGTGGTGGGGGTGGTAGCGATGGTCCGTTATCAGCTGATTTGATAGGCGGTGGTGATATTAGAGATATTCCAAAGCCAATACTTAAATCTGAGGCAGAACGAAATGCAATTGATAATAAATTTCCCCAAGATAAATTAGGTCCAGATGCATTAGAAAATCAAGATGATGTTATAAATGCTGAACTAAGAAAGAGTTTATCAAATTCAATAACATTAGATGATAAGGCAGCTTTGGTACTTGATGCAGAACGTAAAAAGGATAAACTTGGCTTAAACCGATTTTATAATAAGGCAATACAATCCATTGGTGATTATAAAAATACTTTACCTGATACTGATGCTCAAATGAAAAAATCATTATCACAATTACAAAAAGAATTAAAAAAAGAAAAGCAACTTTGCTGTAATGATTGTGATTAAATCTATAAAACTTACAAAGATATATTTATACTAAGATAACAATAATTAACAAACAATGGATTCAAAAAAATTAGCAAAACTAATAAAAGTTCTCGTTGAAGCTGAAGTAGCTAAGAAACATGAGGCTTTTTTATCTAAAACTTTTCCTAAGATTTTAGCAGAAGAAGTGAACCGTAAACTTAAATCACAATTAAAAGAGTTGAAGGGAGGTGTTTCATCCCCTCCTACTCAAGTGGTACAAGAGGTGGATGTATTCGAACAAGCTAATCAAGTTTTAGAACAAGAACGTGTACAAGTTAAAGAACAGAAGCACTTTACAAAGAATGAAGTTCTTAATAACATATTAAATGAAACTAAACCTTTCAGCGCATCACAACGTAGTGGAGGTCCAGTTGGAGCTGGTGGAGCATCTGTATTAGATAATCTTCCTAAGAAACAACTTAATGAAAATACTCATATACCATCGTATGCAGATGCAGAGCCGGATATTGACCAAACAATCAATATGGGAAGTTCTTTAGGAGCAGGTGGTACAGATGCAATGAGAGCTCAGATGGCTCACAAAATGGGTTATGGTGATGTAGCTACTCAAGGAGGAGCAAAAGCAGGATTGGGTGTTTCAACTGGCTTAGCAGCATTAGATAGAGTATTAAATAGAGATAACTCAGAGTTAGTTAAAAAATTTAAAAGATAAATGCAAGAATTATTAACCATACTTGTTGTAATATACGCACTTAATACTTTAGTTAAACTGTTTAAGGGTGATAATGATGGATGTGGTAATTGTAATTGTGGGAGTAAATAAAAATGGCATATACTTTACAGAAAAAAGTAGTTAAAGATACGGATAGTGAATTTGATAATCATGCGTATGGTCTTACCTATCCTGTAAGGAGTGGTTCTACTATGTTTGAATCTACCTATAATTTGGTAGATGCTGCATCTGCTAATATTAGAAACTTATTACTAACACGAAAAGGTGAACGAATCATGTTACCTGAGTTTGGAACTGGATTACATGAATTATTATTTGAACCAATGGATGATGAGTTTGAATCAAAGGTTCAAAAAACAGTTATAGATTCAGTTAAATTTTGGTTACCGTATGTTACGATTGAGGAAATTGATATTGATATGAGTCCTGAAATGAAAGATAGGCATAGAGCAAATCTTAAATTAACTTTTAGAGTGGGTGATTCAATTGATTTAAACGAAGTTACATTCACAGTACAGGAATAATATTATGGCACTAAACACTACAGATAGAAAAAACAAGGGAAGAAATATTCAGTATATGAATAAGGACTTTGGTCAATTCAAGGATAACCTCGTTGAATATGCTAAAACATATTTCCCTACAACGTATTCTGATTTTAATGAATCTTCACCCGGAATGATGTTCATAGAAATGGCATCTTATTTAGGAGATTCACTTTCTTACTATATTGATGATACATTAAAGGAATCAATGTTAAACTCTGCAGAAGATAGAAGTAATGTAGTTGCATTAGCAAACTATCTTGGATATAAACCAAAAGTTACCTCACCTGCATTAACTACATTCTCAGTATATCAAATTACACCAAGTAAACGAAAAGCAAGTGGAAACTTATATGATGGTGATAATCGATTTGAAATGGATGAGGGTTACCTCCTTAGAATTCAAGAAGGAATGCAAATCGAAGCAAATTCAGGTGTTATATTTAGAACTTCGGAACTCGTAGATTTTAATGATTTAAACGATAGAGAAGTAACCGTATATGAGCGTAATGCATTGCAAGAACCTACCTATTATTTAGTTAGGAAATTTGTGAATGCAATTTCAGCTGATTTAAAAGAAATAACTGCTTCATTTGGAACACCCAAGCAATTTGATAGAATTGATTTAAGTGATACTAATATTATTCAAATATATGATATTAGAGATTCAAATGGAAACAAGTGGTATGAAGTACCATATCTTGCACAAGAGATGGTGTTTACTGATTATCCCAATACAAGTCAATTTGATAATGATTTAGCTCAGTTCAGAGAATCAGTACCAAGTATTCTTAGGGTAACTAAAACATCTCGTAGATTTGTTGCTCAAGTTAATACCGATAACACAACTTCTATTTTATTTGGAGCAGGTAATTCAACCTCATCTGATGAAACATTCTTACCTAACTTTAAAAATGTAGGATTAGGATTAAACAATTCAATTGATAGATTGGGTGCATCATTTGACCCGGCTAACTTTTTAAAATCAAAATCATATGGACAAGCCCCAGCCAATACAACTTTAACGGTTCGTTATTTAGTAGGTGGTGGAATTAGTTCAAATGTTAAAAAAAGTGAAGCTAAACGAATTAAGAATATTTCATTTGATGAAGATTTATCATTATTTGATACAGATGAATTACAAATGTACGCAACTGTTAAAAATTCAATTGCTGTTGAGAACGAAATACCAGCTAGTGGAGGTAGAGGTTCTGAAACTATTGATGAGATTAGAGAGAATGCACTTGCACACTTTGGTTCTCAAAATAGAGCAGTAACTCGTAAAGATTATCAAGTTAGAACTCTCGCACTTCCAGCTAAGTATGGTGGAGTAGCTAAAGCGTATTGTGCACCTGATGGGGAATTGGATAATAACTCACCATCCTCTATACTAAATTCACCTGATAACTTGGATGAGTTCGCTGGTTTGGTTATGAGTTTGGGTGGAGAAGGCTTAACAGAAACGGAAGTAAAAACAGAATTACAAAGATTTTTAGTTGGGAAGCAAGGTATAGAAGAAAAAAATAACCCATTTGCAATTAATTTGTATCTAATGGGATATGATTCTAACAAAAACTTAGCTAAAATTAATAAAGCAGTTAAAGAAAATGTAAAAACTTATTTATCTGAATATAGATTGTTGACAGATGGTATTAATTTATTAGATGGATTTATAATTAATATAGGTGTAGATTTTGAAATAATGGTTTATAACTCATATAACAAAAACGAAGTAATGTTACGATGTGTTACGGAAATACAAAAATACTTTAATATAGATGATTGGTCATTTAATCAACCAATTAACATTTCTGAATTAGAATTAATTATAGGTAGTGTTGAAGGAGTACTTTCAATACCTAAATGTAATATAGTAAATAAATGTAGTGGAACGTATTCTAAAAATAAATATAATATCGAATCAGCAACAAAAGGGAAAATGGTATATCCATCATTAGACCCATCGGTATTTGAATTAAAATATCCAGGTAAGGATATACAAGGGAGGGTTGTCTAATGTATCAATTTATAACAGCATCCAAGGATGCATCCATTTACTTACAACAACCATCTCAAAATACTGGGTTGGATGAAATATTAGAAGTTTCTAAAACTTATTATGGAAGCTTAAAAGATATCGCACATACACTTATTAGGTTTGATACAACAGATTTAGTATCATCAATTGCTAGTGGTGAGGTAACTATGAGTGCAGCTGATATGATTTTACGTGAATGTGAATCTATTGAAATACCAATGGATTACACACTATATGCGTACGCAGTAACTCAATCATGGGATATGGGAATCGGTACACGATTTGATAAAATATCTACCGATGGTACAACTTGGAATTCTGTTAAAACAGGACAAGATTGGTTATCTTTAGAAAATCATTCTGCCGATACTACTGGCTCATACAATGGTAAAGGTGGTACTTGGTTTACTGGTTCATTTTCTTCACAAACATTTTCATATGAATCATCGGATGTATCTATGGATGTTAAAACAACTATGGATGAGTGGGTGGCTGGAACATTACCAAATGAAGGGTTTATTATTAAACACGATACTACATTAGAAAATGATACCAATGATTATGGGCAATTAAAATTCTTTAGTAAAGAAACAAATACTATATATCAACCTAAACTTAGAATTGGATGGGATGATTCATTATTCTCAACTGGTTCTCTCACAGAACTTACTTCTGATGATATTCACGTAACGTTTAAGAGATTGAAAAGTAAATATAGAGTTGGTAGTACACCCGAGATTAAAGTGTTCGGTAGAGAGAAGTATCCACTTAAAACTTATACTAATACGTACGCTTACAACGATGTAAAATATTTACCTTCAACTACTTATTATCAAGTAAAAGATATTATTACCGATGAAGTAATTATCCCCTTTTCAGATTACACAAAAGTAAGTTGTGATTCAACTGGTAACTTCTTTAAACTTAATTTAACTAATTGGGAAACTCAACGAGATTACTACTTAGAAATTAAAGTTGATAGAGATGGTAATATTGAATACTTTGAAGATAAAGATTTAACTTTCACAATAGAAAAATAACATGAGTTTAGATAATAGATTTAGAATCGGTGAATTAACACAAAGTGGTTCACGAGCAGTAGTATCACAAGATACCACGTCTAAATCGCACACATTTATTTCAGATTCCAAAACTATCGTACTTGGTGAAGAAGATGGTGGTAATGCTCCATACACTCACGTTAAAGGTGATAGAGATGGTGAACTTACTGCTTATGTAGAAAAGCCAGCATACAAGGAAGATCAACTAAAGAAAGCAGTTGATACTATAATTGATGAATTAGTTCTTCCTCCAAAAAAAGATCAGCCTGATGTTGTTCCCCGTGAAGTTTATGATGAGTTGGAAGATAAATTCCAACAAGCTCTTACTGATTTAGAAAACGCTCAGCTACGAATTTCAGAATTAGAAGGAGAAGTTGCTAGATTAACTGCGGAAAGTAAAGCACTTCAAATAGAGAACGATTCTTTAAAAGTTCGATTTGCTATTGTAGATAATCAATACGAACAATCAATAGATAGATATCGTGATGTTACTGCTAAGTTAACGACTGCAGTTTTAAAAGGAACTAAAGAGGCAAATCAACGTGTACGTTTAAATGCTGAAGCGGAGGGGTTAATAGCACAGAAAGATGGGTTAAGACAACAACTACTTTCACTTAGACAGACTATTGTAGGTTTAACTAAGGCTAATGATGCTACTGCCGCCAGTTTAGAAGCACAGCGAAAAAATGCTGCAGCTCAAGCAGCTTTAGCTAAAGAATTAGCTGATCAACAAAAAGCATCATTAGAAGCCCAACAAGAGGCATTGGAATCTCAATTATCTGGTCAGGCAGCGGAAACACAAGCAGCTGCAGCTGGAATGATACAATTATCAGATAACCAATCATATTATAAAATTAAACAACTTGATCCTGCAAACGTTCCTGAGGATATTTATTGGGCTACTAAAGCGAATAACGGACGCGTCCCTGGTAAAGCAGGTACGTTAGTTGTACAAAACTTAAAAGATACTGGTGCTAAGATAACAAAAGTAGAAGTATCCTTTCCAGGTATGGGATGGTTCGGTAAATATGGCCCGATGGGATTTGATACAGATGACGGTCCACCGAAGAAAACAAAAGCAATTAGTGTTGATAAAGGAGCTACCAAAGAAATTACACTTTACTTTAATAAAAAAATAGGCGGTAGAAACCAGCCTGAACCAGATGGTGGAGGTTGGGGTAACAGTGCTAAAGATTACAGAGATCCGTTTAAGTTTAAATTTACATATGATGATGGTACAACTGCTAGTACTGACCAACTAAACTACAGAATACGTAAAAATAAAGGATAGAAGATGGCAATAAAAACATTTAAAGATGTAATCGGTAATCAAGGTTATCGAGTTGATAAAAAAGATAGAGAAATCTTTGAACGTGAGGTGCGTAAAGGACTCTTTGGTAATGATGGTTCTGATATAATAGAATTTGTTTTATACGATGCATCTGAAAACGCGTTACCACAAGAAGCATCTAATGGTAAATTAGTTAGGTACATTTCAATAACCGAACCGAACATAAAAAAATATTTTAGTAAAACTGATCAAACTAAATTTAATATAAAATCAAATAAAGCAGATGAATTTTATATTAACGTTGAATTACTTATTAGAGAAGCTGGGTATACTAATGGTATATTTAAATCATCAGTATCATTACTCAATAGACGATTAGGTTCTGAGGATAGAAAATTTGATAAAGCATGGATACATGAAATTTCTCCATCTCGTACAGAAATTAGAGTTCTACCCGTTATTGAAGATAACACAGGTAAACCAAATTCTGATTTATCTCTACGATACAATATATTTACAGAAGGAAAAGATTTTGCATCTGATATTATGGGATTCTTGGATGAATTTACAGCACAATTTGATGTAGCATCAATTATAACAAAAATGTTAACATTACGGGGTAACATTGCAGATGGAACTGGATATGTTGAATTAATTGAAAAAGAATTTAAAATTGATAACTTTGAAAGATGGTTATCTCTTGTTAAAATTTCATTTGATAAATCTCTCCAAAATTTTAGAACCAATAGATATTATAATATTTTAGAAGGAGCAAAATTCGGACAACCTACGGGTGAGCAAACCGGATTAGATTTTGATGGTGCTAGTGCAATGGATATGTTATGTGATATGGCAGAAAATTGTGTTAATTATCATTTACCTAACCAAGATTTACGTAATGAAACTACACGAACCAAAACTCAACAGAAAACTTTAGATGCGGTTAAAAATATATTAAAAACCGTTTCATCAAACGAAGACTTTACAGCAGAATCGCCAGTTACTAAAGCAGCTGGTATTAGAGGGTGTACGGATTCAAACGCAACAAATTATAATCCTCTGGCAACTGTTGCAGATATTTGTAATTATTCAAAGCAGGTAACCAAGTATAGAAAAGTTCCTATACCACCACCAATTCCACCACCTACACCACCAACACCACCCTATATACCACCTACACCACAACCTCAACCAGTTAAACGAAGAGGTTGTACGGATAGTAGTGCAACAAATTATGATTCTAACGCTCAAGTTAATGATGGTTCATGTCAATATCCTACACCACAACCTGCAAAAGTAAGAGGTTGTACGGATTCAACGGCAACAAATTATAATCCAAATGCTGAAATTGATGATAATTCATGTAAATATAAACCTGTAGAAATTAAGGTAATACCCGAACCCAAACCTTCATTTCCAGCTTACGGAAGTAATCGTACCTTACGGTGTATACCAAATCATCCACAACAAGAAGCTATAATTCAATTCGCGGATGGAAAGGGTGGTACAATTACCACCCATGAAGATTTTGCCAGTGAGTGTAGCTACGGTGATAATGATGGAACAAAATATGGTGAGGGATCCTCTGGCGGATGTTTAGCTGGTAATACTATGGTAGAATTGTCCAATGGTACATCTATTCCAATTAAAGATATTAAAATAGGAGCAACATTAAAAGGATTTGATATAAAAACTATTTCACCTTGGAATGAAGTAGAAGATAATTGGAAAGGTTCTAATATTGAACAATATGATTATGATGATTATCAAGTAACCGATACAATGGAAATTACAGATGCTGAAGTTTATTCCATAAATAATGGTTTATTGGAATGTAGTGAGGACCACAAACATTTGGTAAGAAGAAATGATTTATGGATGATTCGAACAACATTGCAGTTAAAGCCAGCTGATGTTTATATGGATAGAGATAAAAATGAAATTAAAATTCATACTATAGCATGGGATAGAAAGGATACTGTATACTTGATTTCATTAAATGGTAAACATACATACTTTGCAAATAATATTTTAACTCACAATAATAAAGCTGGTAGTGGTGGTGGTGGGTTCAATACCTCTTCATTATACGCATTGAATCAAAGTCAGCTGTTTTAACCAAACTAATTAAAAAGAATAAATAAATTATTAAAATATTTATATACTAATAGGAGAGATAAATAACAATGGCATACTCAAATTTTAAAGATGGTGGATTTGGTAGAGATATACCCGGTGGTACTATTCCAGGCTTAGAGGGCTTGAAAGATTTAAAATTGGACTCCAATGGTAATCTAATTATTGATTTTCCAGATGATTTTAAAATTGATTTCGATTTTGACTTCGGTGCCAAACATTTTGATATTACATTAAATTGGAATTCGAGTCCTGCTGTTAATATGAAAGTAGCCCATAATGGGGATACAAAAACAAGTTGGAATAGTGCTGATTTCTTAGGTGGAAAGACATTTACTGGTAAAGCCGGTGGGTATGGTGAATCAGAAAACTCGTTTACTGTTACAACAACAGAAATTGCTGGTATAATGGGGTTTGGACTCTATCAGGTAAAGATTACAGATTCTACTGGTGGTAGTTCAATTATAACAGGAGCACACACGGGTACATTCAAATTTGAAAAAGAAGAAATTGTAGTAATTGATTCACCAACGGATTATACTTTAGAAATTATTTCTGATTTCTCATCCGGATATGTAGCTAATGTAAGTGGAACTTCTATTAATAATAGTAGAATGACACTTATAAAGTTGAATGGACCATTTAATGTCACTTCAACCACAAAGCCGGCTGGAACTAAAACAGCATTTAGGTTAGTTGATTCAAGTAATAAAGAATTAGGAAAAACAGATTCGGGAGTATTTACAGGACCCACTCTGGCGTTTGGTCAAAAGTATAGATTATACTTAACTGCATCCAAAATTACGATTCCAGACGTGTTTATTCCACCAACACCACCAACACCACCATCACAGCCAGGATTTAATATGGTGCCTTATATGGTGACTGAAACTAGTACGAGCGGTGAAGCAGCTCCTGCTTATACTTTACCTATTCTAACTATCAGGCCTGAAAATCAATATGTTACATTATTTACAGGTGTAGAATCCACTTCAAGTATAACCGTTCCATTTAATACAAGGAATGCAGATTGGGTTAATAAAAGAACAAAGAGTGTTTTTAAACGAAGTGAATCAACTAATTCAATAACTTTATCATCTCAAGATTTTCCACAAGGACCAGGTCAATATAAAGTTTGGTTACAACCTGATTCGAATATAAACGGAACAGGTGAAGCGAAGTGGATTTACGTAACCGTAGAAAATAAAGAATATGTTCCAGGTCCTGATATAACAACTATAAATTATCCAGAAACTATAGTTGGTGCTGATTATCAAGGGTTTAATGTAGATTTCGAAATAAGCTGGAATTCTATAAACACAAATTATGTAGACGTTTTTATAGGTAAAGTTTCCGATTCTACAAAACTAATTTCAGATGGAGACCCTCAAGGTGTCCAGAAATTTAATATAGCTAAAATATTAAGAAAAGCAGGTGAGGCTCTTGAAGAATCACAAGATTGGGTTTGGTTTGATTTATATTTATGCCCCTACAATATCGAAGGTGATGAACGTACTAAAGGTAAAACAGAATCTGTAAAGATTGCATTTGATAAAGGTAATATAATACTAAAAAGACCATCTGTAATACGAGATATTTCTGATGCTATTTGTCATCAGTTTATCTCAGATGCATTAGGACAAGATAATTCTAAGTATTTAACTCACTTAATGCACTTTGGTAACGGTAATAATAAAGTTATCGCGACTTGGTGTACTGATTATGAAGAGTTTTCAAAATACGAAGATGTAATAGAAGAGGTTGCTAATGATGAAGGTGAGTATGTTGAACAAATAATCACTAAAAAGACCCATGAGGAAAAGACTCTTGTATTCAAGATGTACGAACCTCTACCACGAAGTGTTCAACCCAATGAACAAATTTGGGTATCTAAGATACAATCTATACCAATCATTGAACAAATTACGTTAATCAATGAAGAGTTACATGATTGTATAGAACTTAAACCAAACTTCGGTGAGGGTATTTGTGATCCAATTGGTTACCAACTTTATGATGATTTAGTATCGAGTGGATCGGTATCATCTACAAAATTACTTTCGGAATTCGTTAGTGGTAGTGGGTTTGATTTAAGTAATTTAAATATAGAGTTTACTTCAGCTGAACGGGAAGTGGTTGATTCGGTATATGTTGATGGTGTTTCTACGTGGGGGTGGGGTAATTTTGTAAAATACTCATCAGCCACAGAACGTGTTAACAATTTCTTATACAAAATAAAACTTGTTGAATTTCATGATGATAGGGTAGTTAATCTACAATCAGGTTCATTCTATACTGGTTCAGTTAGAATTAAAAAAGAAATAGATGATAATATTGAATCAGCTCAAAAAATAAAAGATAACTTTGATGCATTTGAAAAATTCTTATTCACATCATCTTCAGCAGATGGATTAACATATCCTGGAGCTGGTGGAAGTTCTATATCAGCATCTACTTCAACCGAAGCAGTTGATTGGTATAGTGGTATTATAACTTCTGCACAATATCACGATAAATATAGTACTGAATATTTAGTAAACAATTTACCACAGCATGTTCGAGATAATGCTGAAGGTGAGGAGTTTGAAATGTTCTTTAATATGATGGGACATCATTTTGATGTTATTTGGTTATATACCAAATCTCTTGCAGAAAGTAAAAACTTAGAGCACAAGTATAATAATGGTATACAAGATGGGTTACTATCTCAAATGTTAAAATCCCTTGGTTGGGATGCTAAAATGGGTGTAAGTGCCCAAGCACTTTGGCAATATGCATTTGGAACTACTGAAGATGGTACAGTCGTAAATTCCATGAGTGGTAAAGATAGACAAGAAGAAGTGTGGAGAAGATTATTAAATAACTTACCATACTTGATGAAACATAAAGGTACGAGTAGAGCAGTTAAAGCAGCTCTTGCTTGTTATGGTGTTCCTTCATCTATGTTAACTATAATGGAATTTGGTGGACCAAGAAATGGTGATGGTGGGGCTTCTCAAGTTACATTTGAAGATAGAACTGCTGCTATAAACATTAGTGGTTCTCAATCTATATTAGTACCATGGAAACAATATGATGTTACTTCAGATTACCCAAATACAGTTGAATTCCGAGTTAACTCTGATATAAGACAAGACCAGACATTTGTAACAAGTTCGTTATGGAGTGTTGGTGTAGTTCATTACTTTGGAAATCAAGCTAAATTGAAATTAACAGTTGCTGATACTACTTCATCGTATTTTGTAACTTCATCTGAATTTCCATTCTATAATGATGAATATACTAATATT
>Ga0114995_10002675_pt1 | contig 12307 bp, 7 predicted proteins | sample ArcticOcean_MG_C_11_FD_87038 | JGI IMG/M metagenome (GOLD analysis project Ga0114995, IMG submission 87038) | Marine microbial communities from western Arctic Ocean - ArcticOcean_MG_CB2_154 | ecosystem: Environmental > Aquatic > Marine > Oceanic | place: Arctic Ocean: Canada Basin | collected... | reverse complement strand
TTGTGATTGCAACAAACGCTCTGCAACACGTGCACGCAAACGGCTCATAGGAACACGCTGCTCAGGCCTGTCGCCCAAATCTGGTGCCAGTGTAGGAACTTGTGGCAACACCTTGGTCGGTACGCCAGTGGGAATAGACGAAGCAGCAACTGCGGCAGCAGGTTTGCTGACAGCGGCCAACACATCACCCTTTGTAACGCGTCCGTCCTTGCCAGTTCCGGACACAGACCCAGCGGCCATACCGTTGTCTGCCATGTGTTTAGACGCAGCTGGAGAGGCTACACCAGCCATGTTTTTAGCAGGTGCTGTGGCGGTAGCGCTAGGTGCGCTGGCAACTGATGCAGCCGGGGTTGATTTTGCGGCAGCTTCAGGGGCGGTGCCTTTGCCATCGGTATCTATTGTGGCTAGCACTTGGTCAGAGCCAACAGTGGCGCCATCACCTTGAATGATTTCAGACAGCACACCAGACGAGGGTGCAGGCACTTCTAGCACCACTTTGTCCGTTTCAACTTCAATCAATATTTCGTCGGCAGTCACCATTTCACCGACTTTTTTCTTCCAGGTCATCAACGTGGCTTCTTCTACAGACTCCGACAGTTCAGGGACCTTAACTTCTACGATTGCCATTTTTAATTCCTTGCAAAGCTTTGCTTTGTGTGCAGACACACCTGAGTCTCTTTAGACCCAGGTGTGCGTGCGTGTCATCAGTGCTAATTGTGTGCGTTGAGCGTGGTTACTTGGTAAGCACAAAGCCTTTGAGCTTGCCAAAAGCAGCCTCAATGAGGCTCTTTTGCTGCTCTTGGTGCAGGTGTGCGTACCCAACGGCTGGGGATGCAGACGCGGCACGACCGGCATAACCCAGCTTTTGTCCTTCGCGCATGTTCTCATGCAAGTAATGCTGCACAAAAAACCAAGCGCCTTGATTTTGTGGTTCATCTTGACACCACACAATGTCAACCACATTGGTGTAGGTTTTGAGTTCCGCCACAAAGGCTTTGTGTGGGAATGGGTACAACTGCTCCACGCGCAAAATAACCACGTCTTTGGTGCCTAATTCGTCGCGTTTCTTGACCAGATCGTAATAGACTTTTCCTGAGCAACAAATAATACGCTTGACCTTTGCCGCAGCTTTTTTAATGGCCTCATTGCTTTCGGGAATGATGGTCTGAAAAATGCCCTCGGTGAACTCAGACAGAGGCGATGCGGCATCCTTGGCGCGCAACAAACTCTTGGGCGTCATGATGATCAACGGCTTACGCAAGTTGCGCACCATTTGGCGGCGCAACACGTGGAAGATCTGACTGGCGGTTGTAGGCTGAACCACTTGAATATTGGTGTCTGCAGCCAACTGCATAAACCGCTCCAACCGAGCTGACGAGTGTTCTGGTCCTTGACCTTCGTAGCCGTGGGGCAGCATCAAGGTGATGCCATTGACTCGGCCCCACTTGACCTCGCCCGAGGCAATGAACTGGTCAATCACCACTTGTGCACCGTTGACGAAATCACCAAACTGCGCTTCCCAAATCACCAATGTATTGGGGTCATTCGAAGCGTAGCCATACTCAAAGCCTAAAACAGCTTCTTCTGACAAAATTGAATCAATGACGACAAACGGGGCTTGACCGTCAGAGACATTTTGCAAAGGCACATAAGAGCCCTCGTCATATTGCTTGCGATCTTGGTCATGGATAACAGAATGGCGGTGCGTGAACGTACCGCGACCACAGTCTTCGCCAGACAAGCGCACAGGGTAGCCGCTGGCAACCAACGACGCAAACGCCATGTGCTCACCCATACCCCAATCGACAGGGATATCGCCCCTACCCATTGCCGCTCTGTCCTTGTAGACTTTTTGGACCAACGGGTGAACGGTAATGTCGGTAGGCATGGTTGTCAGGCGTTCAGACAAACGGCTCCACTCAGACAGCGGAATAGCCGTATCACCCGCGTCTGTCCAAGCCTTACCCAAATACGGGGCCCAATCAACCGCAAACTTGCTTTTGAAATTGGTCAGTACGGGGTCTACAGTGTGTCGGCCCTCATCTAAAGCAGCTCTGTAGCTTTTAGCCAAGTCATCACCCAAGGTGTCGCCCAGGCCTTGGGCTTGTAACTTGTCTGCGTACAACTTGCGCGTTCCAGGATGGGCGCTGACACGTTTGTACATAAGGGGTTGTGTGATCGAGGGCGTATCTTGTTCGTTGTGGCCTAGCTTGCGGAAACAAACAATATCGACCACCACATCTTTTTGGAATTCCATGCGGTATTCCAACGCCAAACGCGTGGCCATAACAACAGCTTCGGGGTCATCCGCATTGACATGCAACACGGGCGATTCAATCATTTTGACCACATCGGTGCAGTATATGGTTGAGCGACTGTCACGCGGATCGCTGGTCGTAAACCCGATTTGGTTGTTGATGACCAAGTGCACCGTGCCGCCCGTTGTGTAGCCACGGGTTTCGGCCAGCGCCAAGGTCTCCATCACCACACCTTGACCAGCAAATGCCGCATCGCCGTGAACCAACACAGGCAGCACTTGCAAGCCTTTTGGATCCCCACGTCTATCCATACGCGCGCGAACAGATCCTTCAACGACTGGGTTCACAATTTCCAAGTGAGAGGGATTGAATGCCAAAGTCAGGTGAACAGGGCCACCGGGTGTAGGCACATCGCTGGAGAAACCTTGGTGGTACTTCACGTCGCCACTGGGCAAGTCTTCAGGGGCCGTGTGATCGAACTCGGCAAACAGATTTTTGGGCATCTTTCCCAAGGTGTTGACCAACACATTCAAGCGACCGCGGTGAGCCATGCCAATCACAATTTCTTGTACGCCCTTTTCTCCACCGCGCAAAATCAGTTCATCCAAAGCAGCGATAAAGCTCTCACCACCCTCTAAAGAGAATCGCTTCTGCCCAACGTACTTGGTGTGCAGGAAACGCTCAAGACCTTCTGCGGCAGTGAGACGACTTAGGATGTGGATTTTTTGATCAGCTGAGAGGGCCGCTTTTGAACGAATACCTTCCAGCTTTTGTTGCCACCAGCGCTTTTGCGTCTGGTCGGTAATGTACATGTACTCGACCCCAAGGGTCCCGCAATACGTTTCGCGTAACGCGTTGAGCAAATCACGCAGCGACATCGTTTCTTTGCCAAAAAACGTGTTGCTGGTGTTAAAAATTGTTTCTTGGTCGGCATCGCCTAGACCGTAAAAAGCAGGGTCTAGCTCAGGGATGTTTTCACGGATTTGGTGCTTGAGTGGATCCAAATCGGCATGCCGTGAGCCCACGTTTCTGTATGCGGCAATCAGCTGTTGAACAGCCACTCGCTTGCGACCCATTTCAGAGTCAGGATTGCTTTGCACCACTTTGGTGGTGCCCTGCTTGGCCATTGCAGCGAAGGCATTGACCACTGGCAAGTGCGGCAAATCCCGCATGTCGCTGCCATCAACGGCAGGCACATTTTGAAGCGCGTCAAAGTAACTGCGCCACTCTTCAGTGACTGTGGTGGGATTGCTGAGATAGTTCTCGTAAATTTCCTCTACGTACGGTGCGTTACCGCCGAAAAGATACGAATTGCCACTAAAGGACTTGTAGACGCTATTGGTCTCACTCATTATTTCGCTGACCTCCGTTTTCCTATGGAAAACATAAGTTGGGTAAAAAAACCTCCTGCGACACGGCTGAACCGATTAGCGGATGCGACGGTGACATGGAAGGGTCATTGTGCAGGTCTTATTATGCGCCTGATATGCATGCACTGGCACTTAAATGTAGAAGTAAAGAAACCAATGAGTCGATGAGACTTCAGCATGAGCACCTGTCACATGGGACAACATCAACAATGCCAAGGAGACACCTAAACAGACATACCCTGTAACAACCGCTGTTATTGTTTACGGGTCTATTTGGCTATTTGAGATGAGCCTGATGAACTCGCCCTGACTGAAACTCCACCCTTGCTCTCGCCCACAGCAACAGTGCCAGACACAGTGCCGTTGGTGTCAACGCCGATGTGCACGCCGCCAAAGCCACCAATGGGCATACTGATCCCCACGCGACCCAATGGGCTAACGCATGCGCTTAGTAACGCAGCAAACGCCAACACGGACATAACACGAGCTAACAAGACAAACAGGTGCTTGTGATGGCGGTTGGATGTGGTTTGAAAAGAAGTAGACACACGCTCAGGCGTCTTTAAGCCATTAACTTTGGAGACAAACGCTGACCAGCGCTGAGCTTGTGCGGTGTGTCCATCTCAATCGCTATTTGCGTACACACAGAGCGGCAAAGCGTCACGGCTTGCTCACTTTGTACCCGGTATATAACTTGGGTTCCCAATTTTCGTTTGGCCAGTACGCCGCACCGGTACAACACGTTCAAGTGCTGGGATAAGTTGGGCTGTGTGGTGTCGATTTCACGCAGCAGTTGGCTGACAGACTTCTCGCAATTGCACAAGGCGCTAAGTATGCGCAAACGCATGGGCGTTGCCAGCACACTGAATAATTCAGCTGCTAGCTCGAACACACGGTCACCATCGGGGGAGTCGTCCGCTACTATTGGGCCACTCCGAGCAACAGAGGCCGTCAGTTCAGTTGGCTCATGGTCATCAGATGGTGCTTGGTTATGTTCATTCATGCGCTAACTCGAATATATTGATTTGCTTCCATCATAGTCCGCCTTGGCAACAAGCTCAACTGACAACGCTGCCGGCAATAAATTAGGCCTGCACCAATGCTTTGATAGTGGCCAGCGCGCTAGGGTCGTCCATGGTGGTTAAATCGCCGACTTCGCGGTGTTCGCACACAGCTTGAATGGCCCGTCTTAGCAGTTTTCCGCTGCGTGTTTTTGGAAGCAATGACACGAACCTAATACGCGAAGGCCGAGCCACAGCCCCAATTTGGCTGTCGACCAACTTCATCAAATCACCTTCGAGCTGGCGTTGCGCTTGCGGTGAGTCGTACAGACTGGGATCTTTTAGCACCGCAAAGGCCATGGCAACCTGACCTTTCAGCTTATCGGCCACACCGACCACAGCAACCTCAACAATGGCGCTATGGGTAGCAATACTTTCTTCAATTTCGCGGGTGCCAAGTCTATGGCCCGCGACGTTGATGACATCGTCGGTACGTCCTAGTATGAAGAAGTAACCGTCGGCATCACGCGTGCCCCAGTCAAATGTGTTGTACACCAAACGACCGGGAATACTGCTCCAGTAAGTTTGAACAAACCGCTCATCATCACCCCAAATGGTTTGCATGCAACCGGGTGGTAGCGGACCTTCAATGGCGACTACACCTTTTGCATGTGGCTGAGTGAGGTTCTGCCCTGAGATTTCATCGATGATTTGAACGTTGTAGCCGTACATGGGCACGCCAGGACTGCCAAACTTGCTGATGGCGGGCTCAATGCCGTTGGCCAAACTTAATATAGGCCAGCCAGTTTCAGTTTGCCAGTAGTTGTCTATGACGGGCTTCCCCAGTGCATTGAAAATCCATTGGGCAGTTGGTTCATCGAGGGGCTCGCCAGCCAAAAACAAAGCTTTCAAGCTGGACAGGTCTGCCTTCTTGATGAATGAAGAGTCGTATTTTTTGAGCACACGCACCGCAGTTGGTGCGCTGAACATGACAGACACCTTGTATTTCTCGACCAACTCCCACCAAATGCCAGCGTCTGGACGAGTAGGCAAGCCTTCATACATGATGGTGGCCATGCCAGCAATCAATGGCCCATACACAATGTATGAGTGCCCCACCACCCAGCCTATATCGCTGGTTGCAAAGTACGTTTCCCCTGGCCCACCCATATAAATGTGCTTCATGCTCGCGGCCATTGCCACCGCATAGCCACCGGTGTCTCGCTGGACGCCTTTGGGTTTGCCAGTGGTACCGCTCGTGTACAAGATATAACTGGGGTCGGTTGATGCCATTGGCTCACACGCCACCCTTGCGCCTGCGTGTTTGGCGCTGGCAATGGCGTAGTCAACATCGCGCCCTGGCACCAAGGACATGACAGACAAACCGCGATTGACCATCACAACGCCAGCAGGTTTGTGTGATGCCAACTTGAGTGCTTCATCTAACAGGGGTTTGTAAGGGACTATTTTGCCGCCACGGGAGCCCGCATCGGCGCTCACAATGACCTTGGGGGTGCAGTCATCGATTCGGCTGGCCAAGCTCACGCTGGCAAATCCCCCAAACACCACAGAATGAATGGCGCCAATGCGAGCACACGCCAGCATGGCGAATGTCGCCTCAGGAATCATGGGCATGTAAATCAGAACGCGGTCGCCTTTTTGCACGCCCTGCTCTTGGAGTATTGCCGCCATCACCTGCACTTGCTCTAACAGTTGCTTGAAACTGTAAGTTGTTTCTGTGTCGGTTTCGGTAGAAACAAAGATCAAGGCAGCGTCATTGCCCCTCACCGCCGCATGGCGGTCAACTGCGTTGTGGCACAAGTTGATTTGGCCTCCCGCAAACCACTTCACAAATGGCGGCTGGCTGTAATCGCATACCTCGTCGAAGGGTCTAAACCAGTCGACAAGTTTCGCTTGTTCGCGCCAAAAGTCATTGGGTTCATCCATGGACTGTCGGTAAACCGCTTCAAAATGCTGCGTCATGTGTGTATTCCCTTCGTTGTGTATAAGCTGGTCAACGCACTTGACAGCAGCTATTTATATTCACGATTATGAATAATAGGCTTTCCACATTCTGACAAGCCGGCTTCAAGCGCCGCACGCTTGTCTCTACACTGTATGGCGCTTCACCAATTCCAACACTTGCTCAAAATGTGGATGGTCAGCAGCGCCTAGCCACTCAAAAACCACCATTTCAGCGCTGACAAGCTCTACACCGTTACCCGCCAAACGGTCAAATGCCACGTCACAGTCTCGCTCTCGCCTAGAACCGCTGGCATCGCTGACCACCCACACATCTAGGTCTTGCTCCATGAGGCCCAATGCGGTTTGCAACAAGCACACGTGAGCCTCGACACCGGCCAACACAATGGTTTGGCGCAAGGCTGGCGGGGCTTCTTGAGACTTGTTTTTAAGCAAATGTTTGGGCATGCTGCGGGCATTGCCACCCTTTGGCTCATCGTGAGATGGGGCTGCAGGCATGAGACGGTCTAGCAACCCATCTTGGCAAGCATCAAATGACCACTTGTCTAAAGTATTGGCAGAAAAAGCACTGAGTTCAGGCACAAAGCCGCCCAATTTGTCACGCGACTGCGTGGTGGCCCAAACAGGAATATTCAGACATGTTGCGGCGCCCGCCACCAACGCGGCTTTGTGAAGCAAGCGTTGGTGATCGTGTATGGCTGGCATCAAGCGCATTTGATAATCAACTAAAACCAACTGACATTGCGAAGCATCTAGTAGCACGTGTAACCTTTGTGAAATGAATATGAACGCTCAAAGGCGTTGTCGCCCTATTGTCCGCCAGATTACACGCGAGAATCCGCCAGCACGGTGGGTCGCTTATGCCCAGCTAAAAACAACATTAAAAATATATATCAGATGCATGATTTAATTAGATAAAGGAATAGAAATAGGCTATGCTACGCCCATGTCAACGCAGTCCCATAACAGGTATGTAATGCCACTTCACTGGCAACACGCAGTTGTGGCTGTGTGCTTGTGTGTCTGCACTGGCTTAAGCTGGGCCGAGCGTCCTAAGTCCGAAACTGAGACTGACAGCATTGGCCAGTTTTTGTTGTCGCAAGGTTTGATCAAACAAATAGACTATTTGCGTGAGCGTACCAACGTGATGTCCTCGCAATTGGCATTGAACGCCATGGGGCTTATAGGCGTGCCTTATGTCTGGGGCGGGAGTCAAACCAACAAAGGTTTGGACTGTAGTGGCTTGGTTCAAGCCGTTTACCAACAAGCGTCTGGCTTGCTGCTGCCGCGCCGTGCAGCTGAGCAAGCTGCTGCTGCCACGCCCATCACTGACCAAGAATTACGGCCTGGGGATTTGGTATTTTTCAACACCCTCAAACGCGCATTCAGCCATGTTGGTATTTACGTAGGTGAAGGCAAGTTTGTACATGCGCCCAAGCCTGGCGCAGCTGTGCGTGTTGAGGACATGACCAAGCGTTACTGGCAACGCCGCTTCGAAGGTGCTCGCCGCGTGGACCTTGCTCAGTCTCGGCAACCACGGTCTGACACAATCACCCCGTAAAATCTGCGGTGTTGCAACGCCGTGGTGCGATGCGTTGTTCTTGACCTCAGATACATGATCCCATTTCCAGACTTACCCATTGCCCTGTTGTTGTGGGCAGCTTCAGTGACTGTTTTTGCAGGCTTCACCAAAGGCATTACCGGCTTTGCATTGCCACTCATCATGGTCTCCGGCATGTCAACGTTCATTGACCCACGACTGGCCATTGCCAGTGTGGTCATTCCAACTTTTGTTGCCAATGCCTGGCAAGGCTTGCAGCAGGGCCCGACGGCGGCATGGGAGGCCATATTGAAGTTCCGCGTGTTGCTGATCACTACGCTAAGCATGATTTACATCAGCGCGCAGCTTATTGAAGGCTTGGCATTCCAATCCCTTTTCTTGTTATTGGGAAGCGTCATTTTTGTGGTGAGTGTGGTGCAACTGATGGGCTTAAACCTCAAACTCGCACCTAAGCAACGAACAGTTGGTGCCATCGTGGCTGGATGTGTTGCCGGATTTTTTGGCGCAATTGCAGGCACTTGGGGACCGCCAACAATTATTTATTTATTGGCTATTGGTACGGAAAAAACAGAACAAGTCCGCATTGCAGGCATCAGCTTTGGCTTGGGTGCACTCGTATTCTGGGTGGCACACCAGCACTCAGGTCTGATCACGCCACCAGCACTCGTCTTTTCAGTCGCATTGCTGCTGCCTATGTTCATAGGTCTGAATCTTGGCAGGCGTTTACAGCACCGAATAAACCAGGCGGTGTTTCGGAAAATCACGCTCTGGGTGTTGTTGTTGGCCGCACTGAACATCATGCGCAAAGCGTTGATGAGTTAACACAGACAGTTAGCAACCTATGCTCGGAAAGCCAAAAAATGTCTTAATGATCTGTAACGCTTTAACAGTTACAGCCGCTGCTGATTCGAAAAAACCCGCAAAGCCAAGCGCCTTGCGGGTTGCTTACACCTGAATTAAGGTCTAGCGTTTTTTAGCTGGCGGCAAGTCAGTGCAACTGCCATGCGCTACTTCGGCCGCCAAGCCAATACTTTCTCCTAAGGTTGGGTGCGGGTGTATGGTCTTGCCTATATCAATGGCGTCAGCGCCCATCTCAATAGCCAATGCCACCTCACCAATCATGTCGCCAGCATGTGTGCCAACCATACCGCCGCCAACAATCCTGTGTGACACATCATCGAACAGCAACTTGGTGAAACCTTCATCACGCCCGTTTGCAATGGCACGTCCAGATGCTGACCAAGGAAATAAGCCCTTGGTCACTTTGATTCCGTCCGCTTTGGCCTGATCCTCAGTCAAACCAACCCATGCCACCTCAGGGTCTGTGTAGGCTACGCTTGGAATAACACGTGCGTTGAACGCAGAGCTGGCCAAGTCGGAATTGCCTGTTAACTCACCAACAATCACCTCAGCAGCTACATGTCCTTCGTGCACGGCCTTGTGGGCCAACATAGGTTGGCCCACAATATCGCCAATCGCAAAAATATGAGCCACGTTGGTTCTCATTTGGATATCCACGTTGATAAAACCGCGCTCGGTCACATCAACACCAGCGGCCTTGGCACCCAGCTTATTGCCGTTAGGGCTGCGGCCAACAGCTTGCAACACCAAGTCGTAGGTTTGTGGATCTGGTGCACCCTCTCCTTCAAACGTCACCTCAATGCCAGCTGTTGTTGCCTTTGCACCAACGGTTTTGGTCTTGAGCATAATGTGGTCAAAGCGTGGCGCATTCATTTTCTGCCATACCTTAACCAAATCGCGATCAGCACCTGGCATTAAAACGTCCATCATTTCGACTACGTCAAGACGTGCACCCAAAGACGAGTACACGGTTCCCATTTCAAGGCCAATAATGCCACCGCCGATAATCAACATCCGCTTAGGCACGCCAGCCAGCTCCAACGCGCCGGTGGAATCAACCACACGGGGATCGTCTGGAAGAAAAGGCAAACGCACAGCTTGAGAGCCCGCAGCAATGATGGCGCTTTTGAATGTGATAGTTCTAGATTCACCTGTCGCAGCTTGCTTTGGTCCAACTGTCAGCGCCACATCCAAGCTGTGGGAGCCAGTGAAGTGACCTAGCCCACGCACCACTTCTACTTTGCGCATTTTGGCCATCGCCGCCAATCCGCCAGTGAGTCTGCCAATTACTTTTTCTTTGTGGCCACGCAACTTGTCGATATCAACTGTTGGTGCAGTAAAGGTGACGCCCAAGGCTGCGAAGTGCTTAACCTCGTCCATCACTGATGCCACGTGCAACAGAGCTTTGGACGGAATACACCCGACGTTCAAGCACACGCCGCCCAGCGTCGCGTAACGCTCAACCAGAATGACTTTGAGGCCCAAGTCAGCCGCGCGAAACGCGGCCGAGTAACCGCCCGTTCCGCCACCCAATACCAACAGGTCACAATCTGTGTCAGCAGGTGCTTGAGAGGCGGTTGCTGGGGCAGGCTTGGTTTTAGCAGGCACCGGTATGGCTGCAAACTCAGGCGCTGCAGGTACAGGTGGTACAGACTCAGCCGCTGTTGCCTCTCGCGCTTCGAGTTGCAACACCACTACGCCCTGCTTGACCTTGTCGCCTAGCTTCACAGACAGCGCCATCACCACACCGGCGTGGCTAGAAGGAATTTCAAGCGATGCCTTGTCAGACTCTACCGTAATCAATGATTGATCGACCTCAACGGTATCGCCAACAGCCACCATCAACTCAATCACCGCGACTTCGTCGAAGTCACCAATGTCTGGGACTTGTACGTCAATTAATGCCATTACTCGGTCCTTTACAACAAGATACGGCGGAAATCCGCCATGATTTGACCCAAATACGCGTTGAAACGCGCAGCTGAGGCTCCGTCGATCACACGGTGATCCCAAGACAAGGACAGTGGCAACATCAGGCGAGGCTCAAACTCTTTACCATTCCAAACAGGCTCCATGTTGGAGCGACAAACGCCCAAAATAGCCACTTCAGGTGCATTGATGATCGGGGTAAAGTACCGCCCACCGATGCCACCTAAGCTGGAAATAGTGAAGCAGGCACCAGTCATATCGGCGGGGCCTAGCTTTCCTTCTCTCGCCTTCTTAGCCAACTCACTCATTTCGGCGCTGATTTGCATCACGCCTTTTTTGTCTGCGTCTTTGATTACGGGAACAACCAAACCGTTGGGTGTGTCGGCCGCAAAACCAATATGGAAGTACTGTTTCATCACCAACTGCTCACCATCCAGTGAACTGTTGAAGTCAGGGAATTTTTTGAGTGCTGCAACGCACGCTTTGATGAGGAATGCCAGCATGGTGACTTTGACACCAGCTTTTTCGTTTTCCTTGTTGGTGAGAAGGCGAAAGGCTTCTAAGTCAGTGATATCAGCGTCATCGTGGTTGGTCACATGAGGAATCAACACCCAGTTGCGGTGCAAGTTTGCTGCTGCAATCTTTTTGATGCGCGACATATCGCGCCGCTCGACAGGACCAAACTTGGCAAAATCGACTACAGGCCATGGCAATAACCCCAAAGCCTCGCCACCCGCACCCGACCCACTGCCACCTTTGACGACTTGTGCCTGGGTTTGCGCGTGGCCTGCCATAACCTCTTTGGTGAAGTTGTAGACATCCTCCTGCGTAATACGACTTTTATGGCCTGTACCTTTCAGCTGCTCCAAAGGTACACCCAGTTGACGTGCAAATTTACGTACCGACGGAGACGCGTAAGGCTGGTGACCAGAAGGCGCCACCGTTGGGTTGTGCGCAGGTATGACCGTTGACGTGCTGGGCACTGCAACGCTACGTGGAGCGTCTGGCACTGGCGCTGTAGGTGTTGAAACTGCTTGAACTTGTGCAGGTGCAGGAGACAGCGCCGCTGCAGAAGCAACAGCAGGGGGCGCGCTACCAGCTACAACAGCAATGAGATCTCCAATGTTGACGATGTCGCCTAACTTGACGCTCAAGCTTTGCAACACACCGGCATGGCTGGCGGGAATTTCTACTGAAGCTTTGTCTGACTCCACCGTAATCAAAGACTGCTCGGCAGCGATGGTGTCGCCGACATGAACAAGTATCTCAATAACGGCTACGTCTTTGAAATCACCTATATTGGGGATGCGCATCTCTACGTTGGTGGGGGCACTGCTAACAGGT
>Ga0114995_10002673_pt1 | contig 12315 bp, 11 predicted proteins | sample ArcticOcean_MG_C_11_FD_87038 | JGI IMG/M metagenome (GOLD analysis project Ga0114995, IMG submission 87038) | Marine microbial communities from western Arctic Ocean - ArcticOcean_MG_CB2_154 | ecosystem: Environmental > Aquatic > Marine > Oceanic | place: Arctic Ocean: Canada Basin | collected... | reverse complement strand
TTTTGAAGAGCCCATAAATCTGATCATATAACTGTGGATATTCCTGGTAATTCACATAACCCGGAAAATCTCTAAACTTAGGTTCCTGGGTAGGTTCCGCGGTAGGTTCCGCGGTAGGTTCCGCGGTAGGGTCTGGAATAGGTTCCGTGGTCTTAGGATAATAATAATAATAATAGATTATTAGGCCTATGAATATGAATAATATTCCCCCTACTAGTCTAGAGATTATCTTTGCTAAAGTTGATCCTGGTTTTACTGCGGGAGTTCGTACTAAATATACTAATAATATAAGACCAATACAAAGAGCTAATCCCAGTAGAATAGGGATATTAATTTTTTGGTTCATTAAAATCAATAATAGACTTTTCTCTATTTATTTATATTCAGCTATACCAACCAAATTCGAAAAAAGAAAGTATACTAAATGTGAAGGGCCAACATATTAGTTGTATTGATTAAAAGATAAGCTAGACCTGTGCATTACTTTAAGAATGCACTGATAATTCACGCTACTCGAAAGACACCCCCTCCCTTTTGAACCAACTCTCTATAAAATAAAAGTATTTCTGAATGCCTTTTAATCTTTATTGGTGATTCCTTCTATTTGAGAAATTGATTGTATCTATTTTAAACACCCAGGATTATGGGCCCCAATAAGAGTGCAACTCTCTGAACAACTATATGTTGAAGATTCATTTACGTTTCCATGATGAATATATGTCCACATTCTATATAGGTGCGCATTGTACTTAAATAGGGGGATAAATTTTTCAGATCTTGTTCCCGTATAACCGAAATACTGCTTTAATACTATTATTTTCTTTAGTGTAATCATTCGTTTCCAGAGAACGTTTAACTTTAGGTGAGTTCTCTCTATTTCATACCACCTAGGGGAATTGAACCCCTGTAGCCAGAACCTAACTCTGGTGCGTAGCCATTCCGCCAAGGTGGCACTTTACTTGTAGGCCTTACAAGAAACGATCTTGACCGGATTTGAACCGGCATTTTGAGATTAAGAGTCTCCCACTCTAACCGGATTGAGTTACAAGATCAGTACTTATGCCCAGTGAGATTATTTAGTATAATATATCTCGGTATGTTAATTAGGACCCCTGAATGAGAGATTCAACGTTAGAAGTACTTTAATACATAAATGCCCTCAACCATTATAAAATCTATAACATTATTATGGGGCATGTATATTAAATGCTCTGTTGGAGTCTCATTAATGATATAGCTCAAGTTTTCATTAAGTTTCTCTGTAAAGTATATCTTCTTTACATTATTCTCCTGATCCGCCTTCCTAACACCCTCAATCGTATTTTCAAACTGGTCTTTATTATAATAGCTGGAAAGCACATCCTTATAATGCGCCTGGAATATACTCGATTCCTTCCACTCATTGGAGCTATCTGTATTTAGAACGGTCCAATTGTAGCCTGTTTTATCTATCAAAGAGTGCATCAATGCAGAGCACGTTTTGTATATAAAATCCGTATAACCCCTAGATCTATAAGGCTGAAGGATGTTTAGAACGTACGATTCTAAATTAGTATCTTTAAAGTTGTGATAGTGAGTTCTTAATTTATAGTACTTGTTGTTTTTATAGTGCCCTATGGATAACTGCCCTGGTTCATAGATAACATAGAGTACCTCCTTTCGTTTGTGTCCTTGAAGGAACTCTTTTTCATGATGCGCTAATTTTTTAGAGAAATGTACGGTATCCCCATTGTTTATGATGTGCGTTTGGTATCCTAAAGGCGTAGTACCAGTGCAACATAGTTTCCCCTTAGAGTACTGAACCCTTACGTGGAAATAGGTGATCCTTTTTACTTCTGTGGGTCTCTGACTTTTTGTTAAACCTTGGACCTTTTCACTGCGAACGATTTTCTGTACTGTGAGTGCTGAATCATTAAGGATCCTTCTTATAGCCAGCATATCGTTAATATCCTGAATAATAACCTCATACTCGTTTTGGTACTGTTTAAGAAGATACATAGATTGTAAGATGCAAAGAATATTGTGGCAATAAAAGAACTTTACAACAATACTTCCACTTGAAAGTTGAGTTTTTATTTAATTCCTACACCGATTATATAGAGCCAAAGAGGACCCTCCTTTTATGAACTTTCGAAGAATCTTAACCAAGAAAAACCATCAGGGCAATGTAAAGTGTAGTGCCTCTCCAAGCTTTAAGATTTAATAAACCCTTAGAGAGTCTCGTTCCCAGAAACAAGGATCTCCTGCATAGAAGTTGGAGGGGTCCTATAAACAAAATGATATAAATTTACAGTGTACACCCTCAAAAGATTGAACGCAAGGACAGACCTGGAAATATCCATACCAGTTTCTACCGTTTTAGTTAGGATATTAAGAATCCACTCCTTTAGTAGAAAGTATATGGGTGCCTCAGGACGAGGTAAATTTCCAGGATGGGCTATATTTAAAAATAAGGCAATTACCATACTGAAAAAAGTTATGGTGGATGCGCTAAAAATTATAATGCATCCATCATATAGTCCTAGGGGCACACTTGAAAGGGACATAAGAAATAAGATAATTGTGTCGTACCAAGATAATTTTTATATATACAGGGAGGCTAGCTCTTAAATTTTTATACTCCTTAATGTATGGAGTAGGGGTCTAGTAGTACCTCTTTAAAGTATATGCTGAAGGAGTACAAAAACTTTAGTATGTTAGTATAGAATAAGTAAACTATAAAGAGTCTCAAGGAAATAAATGAAAACAAGGACCGTACAGCCCTAAGCCCACACAGAAGGGTCCTAATACTAATTGCAGATGATTTCATAAGAGCACAAAATTGAATGCATGAGTCCATGGACCCCTGGGCCGTAAATGCAGAAGTGCTTCGTTCACATAAACCTTGCGATGAAAGAAAGGGTATAAAGGACAGGCATTCCTGATTATAACGATAGAACAGGTAGTAGGGGGAATAACTCTTGGCGTTAAATGGAATATAGTTATTGAATTTTAGGCTCCAATAGGTTACACTATAGCGATCTGCAGTGTAAGAGGTGGGTTCATAAATGGAGTATATCACTCTTTGAGTCAAATCAGATTTGAAGTATGGTACATAAGTGGTAAAACCATAAAGCCTCCTGTAGGAGAAAGGCCATAAAAAATGAGACTGTAAAGTAAACAGAAGAAGGGATATCCAATAATAAAACTTTAACATTACTATTCCTAATGAATTTTTAGAGGCTCCCTTTAGGTCCAGTTCTTCTGTGAATCCGTTGTGCCGGAGATTAAAAAGCACACTTCCTGTTTTTGAAATGGTTTTCCACACGCTCTGCTGATCAATAATGTCCTCAAGATCAACCGTATTATAGAGATACAATGAAAGCACATACAAATGCCCTATTAAAACCACTGTATATCTATGGGTATACGCTCTATACCACCCGGAAAGACCAATAATCCAACAAAGAGAGAACCCATTATGATATAAAATCAGTATATAATAGCTAGTAATATAGGAACCCATGGCCAAAAGTATCCGGATCTTAAAATTATACTGAAACAATTTCTTTATCAACAGGATAATCTGAAAGGGGCTATAAAATAATACATGGGCGTTCTTATGCATTTTGTTGTTGAAGTATGTTTATGGGTATAAGAAAATTTCTAGTTCCAAGCGCTCAGTATTTGTAGTGCCAAAAGAAGTAAGAAAACGTTTTTATGTATGCATATTTAAGACCTATAAAGTAAGTGTACAAAAAGGGCACCAAAATGAAACAACAAAGAATAACCTTTGATTCTTGTTTTAGAATACCCAGAACTAAAAGAAAATTCTTTTTTATATACTCAGGCCAGCCTACGATTCGAAGTTCTTTTTTATAAACTTTTGTTTCTTCATGTTCTATGGTCCGCCAACTTTTATGGTTTTTGTTTACGTTTTTCATGGATGATCCAAGGATTGTTCCTCCAAGGAATAATTATAGTGCTCTACGATCCATTTACAATTTTTGCAACAGGACGAATCGTATTTACAATAACAAATGTACCTTCTATGGTAGTACAGTACGGACGCAAATCTGTACCCCATATTAAAATTACTGCGGACACTTAGGTCTACAAGTTTCAAAAAAAGTTTTTCCTGTGTAAGTGGTTTCAGGACCAGGCCTGACTCAATGGGCTGAATTTTTCTTAGTAGTTCATTGTAACCTTTTTGTACGTGTACATCCACTACGGGCCAAAGATTCTGTTCTATGAACTCATTATAGTATAGAGCAGCTGTTTTAAAACCCACACCGGAAACAGCCCTAAATTCATCGTATGCTATGGTCCTTTGCTTTAGCTCTTCAAGCAGAGAGAGTATACTCTTAAATGCAGCATAATTTCTTTCCCGATGTTTATAGAAGTATTTTTCATATATCTGTAACTCATACACATAATTCAGAGATATAATCTCTTCGTATATCTTTTTTAGCGCATTTAAGGTCATAGTATCCCGGGTATTTTGAGCAAATAACCCGTAAAAAACATAGAACTGGCGATACATTCTCTGATATAATAAATCTTTTTTTAACATTATCCCTGCCAAAATATCTTGTATACCAAACCGTGCAACTAATGGTTTTTCAGATGTACCCTGGGGATATAGATGCTTTAGAATTTTATATAACCTAAGAACGTAGCGATCTAAAGGGGGACTAGCCTCCATTTGCTCGTTCATAAGAAGATGGTGGTACTTTACGAAGGAGGTAGTCTATATATAGGTGCTGCTATTCAGGACCGATTAAGGATCTTTAGTAACTTTGAATAGACCCTAGCGTAATAAAATGTGGAATCTTCATTGTATCTCCCTAGCACATCTTTCCAGTTTGGAGCTAGGTCCTCTAATAGTAGATCAGGGGTGGAATAAGTTAAGCGGGTTCTTGCTTGACGATAGGCTCTGTGGATCTTGAAGTAAAGCGCATCTGTACGGGACATTATGGAGCAGGGGTTTGGTGTCATTTGCTCTAAAAAAATGGAGTCATTATTCTGAGATTTAAAAAAATCCTCTAGTGCAAGAACACGTACATAAAAATTATTTGCCTCTAGACCCTCCAGGGTGGGCCCGTATATCTCTCGTCTCACTTCCTTGGAGAAGTTCAGGAATGCAGCCTCCCCAGAAAGTGTATTTCGACTTGTAGAAGGATGTCCTGTATAGCAGTAAATTAGTAATTTATCGAGATAGAATATTTTTTGCATTGCCAGGTACTTTTGAAGCAGGTCTAGATACTGATAGGGCAAACGTTTTTGCAGCTCATACAATGTGGTATTTGCACTCACTGAGGGATTTAGGAGGGTCCTCCTTGTATCGTATAGGTAGTATAAGGCATATCCTAAGGACCTTAAATCGATGGATTTTTTCATGTCGAGAACCAGCCTAAAACTTCTGAAATCCCGGTCCACGGGAAGAGCACTTCTTGCAAGAAAGTACGGTGTACTTAATTTTTTTAGAATTAAGGAATAAGGGCTGTGTAAACTGTGGTTTAGTATACTGTTCAATTGATTATGGCCCAATGGGTGTTTCGGGATATCAATTGGTTCCCCAAGGAAAGCAGAGAATATATCTATTATGGTATTCTGTTGTATCAGGGTTCCTGTTTCTAGATCCCTTAAAATTTTATATTTTACATTTATGGTGGCCGGGCAGTGGTGGTAAAGAACAACGTTATCTACGGTTAAAGAGTGTGGTTCCAGGTATACACGTGCCCTTTCAATAATACAAGAAGGGCCCCCATCAGTATATTGTAGTTGGTAGTATGTAGAACAGGATAAAGCCACCGTCTGTAGAGTCGCGCCCGCGAAGATTAACATTAGAGGCACCATCAAAATATTGAATAGACTACCTCTTAGAGCATTGGCCCATATAATAAACGCGTAAAGAAGCGTGTTAATATTGTTGAAAAAGTTCCAAAAAAGGGCTATTGTGCTACTAAAGCAGTACAAAGAAATGCCCAAACCTAAAATTTTACTTTTAATGATTAGGTCATTAGGGCACACCCTGTTTAGTACCATGTTCTTATACCTAGAGTATATAAGGCCACTCATCAGAACCACCGGGCCTAAAATCAGGATCATTAAATCAGTGGTAGTTTTGAGATCCCTCCCAGAAGGAGCAAAGTACCTCGTACGCCCATCGGAGAGACTAATAACAAGAATTATCACACCGTAATAAAAAAAAGTTTTTGCTAGGGTGTAAAAGAGGTTATCGGAAATATTAAATTAACGTCTGTGGAAGTGGTTCAAGATTATGCCTTTTAAAATCGTATTTTGTTTCTTTAAATGTATTCTCTTTACAAAATGTATCGTATAGGATATTTCTAAAAGCGCTGTTAAACCCAAATAAGAACCAATACAGGGACTTAACATCAGCCAACTGTACTATATTAGTATGTGCGTTATGATAAATTTTTAGATCATCCTTTTTTGGAGTCCATTGTGTAATCAAGCAGAGAATGTTTAGATCTATGTTTGTAGCTGATAGTTCCGTCAAGATTCTTTTCTCCTTCTCACAATGATTTTTTGTATAAATCATTAGGATAGCATCAGGATGCAAATAATGACGACTATAGTGATTAGTAAAACAACCTGCTTTTAAATTGTCTATGTATTCTACCGTTACATCCAAAGAGGTGTAATTTTTAATATGTTCATAAAGGTTTACAAATATTTGTTGTAAAAAGACCTTCTTTTCATTTACTAGAATCAACAAAGACTTCTTTTTTTGTTTTTGATATCCCAAACGGGAGGAATCGATGAGTTTAGTTATGAACTTTTGGGAAATGATCTGTAATGCAGGTCCAACAGTTAGGACCTTATTTTCGAACTTCGCAAAATTTGAAGTACTCTCTATTTTTTGATATAGATCAACTACTTCCACTAGAGAATCCATATGGGCATACTATTTCTTGGCTATAATCTGATCTCTATCAAGTTTTACAGCAGTAATAGATCCGTAACCAATGGTATCTTTACAATCTCTAAGCAGAACCTTGGATGTTTTTGTATGTATACTTAGAGGATCTACAACAATGGAATGCTGAGGTTTTAACGTAATTCTAGCGAAATTACCTGGTTTTATGCTCTTTACTTCCTGTGTCTGTGTAGGAGAGTTCCACTTCTGGATCTTTAGAACCTCACAAGATTTGTTTCCACTATGGAAATGAGCGATTAATTGAGAGCCTACACTAAGTTCAGTAGGGTGTGCACGAATGTAACACTTTTCCATTGTAAACTGCTCTACGTTTGTGGCAGTATCCTTTACATGTGGTACTGATAGAATGGATCCCTTACTAAAATCATCTTTAGTAACATTTAAAAGACTAAGAGCTACGCTTCCACCTGTTGAAACGTACTTACATTTCTTGTGGTGCATCTCTATGCCTCCAACCTTACAAATTTTGTTAGCAGGCTTTAGAATTAATTCCATTCCCGGAACAATTGTACCTGAGATTAATTTACCAATACCTACTACTTTTGTACCTGCAATTTTAGTATGTACATTTTCAAGGGACATTCTTAAAGGCGCGTCTGTCTGAAATACACTCTCATCAATAGGGATTTGGTCCAGTGCTTCAAGGAAGGAGGGCCCTTCATAACCAGGGAATTCTGTATCATTAAAAGATTTATCCGCAATATTCCATCCACCAAAAGAGTTTACAGGTATAAAGATCTTTCTAGCAGGGTCCTTAAAAAAACATCTATTAAGAAGTGTATCTATTTCTTTAACTCTCTCATGGTATATTTTCATTCTCTGTGCTAGAGGTACCAAATTTAGTTTATTTAACAGTACTATGATTGATTTAATTCCACTAGCTCTTGCAATAGATAAATGTTGATCGGTAATATCTTCTTTAACCAATCCGGTTTTTGCATCTACCAATAGGCAAGCTAGATCCGCTTGGTTTGTACCAACTACCATGTTCTTAACAAAGTCTCCGTGACCAGGTGCGTCTACAATGGTCATGTATCTTCCGTTAGGTGTAACAAATTCACCTAGACCGCATTCAATTGTAATACCTCTTTCTCGCTCATCCTTACTTTTATCCATAACGTATGCGAAAGAGAAAGAATCTCTTTTATTAGCAATAGCTTCTCTCTGGTATTGTTCAATTATTCTAGGATCAATGGTACCTGTATCATATAGTAATCTTCCAACGGTGGTTGATTTACCAGCATCTACATGGCCCATAAAACAAGTAGAGAAAAGTCTTGGCTTTGGTATTGTTTTTAAGTACTCTATTTTCTGTGGTACTGTTTTTGAATCGAACGCCTCATCTTTAATATCAAAAAGACCAGGTAATTTTGAAATTTCTTTTGAATCCAAGCTTTGTGTTTTCATTTTATAAATTTTATTATATTTAGAGGATATTTATACATAAATTAACTACTTTTAAAAAGTAAATATGTCCAAAAACAGAGGACCTTATGTGATCCATTACATTAAATTAAATTGCCTTTAAAGAGGGGTTCTTTAAAAGTTTGCAAAAATTTTCGTATTCCTTATACTAGGATAATCAAATAGGTACTTCATAACTCTATCTAATCCAAGGCCCCATCCCATGGATCCCGTTAGGCCGTACTTGAAGGAGTCTAGATAGTCCTGTAATGCCCCTAAGGGGATTTTTTTTATCTGTAATTGATGTTTTAAAGTGGTAAGATCCTCCTCACGCTGCCCCCCAGAGCTCAGTTCTCCTGCACTACAGACTAAATCAAAGTTTTTACCTTCTTTATTGTAAAATGGTTTTTGTGCTGAAGGGTATGCAGTTATAAAGACCATCTTCTTTTCAAGGATCTGACAAATTCTTGATTCTTCTTTTGTTGTAAGTTCATAACCAAAGGGTTGATTCAAAAGGTCCAAAGCATTCTCATATGTAATGGTCGTAAAATCCGATGATTTTAAAGGAACAACGGAAAAATCTTTTTCTAAGGATTCACTTATGTAAACCAATAGATTCTTTAGATTCTGCATGCATGCAGAGAGGCCCCTATTAACGCATTCCATGTCTACACAGAGGGGCTCATTCAAATGTCTTGTGGTCTTAAACCTCTGGGCCCTATAGTAAGGAGTAATCTCATATACACCCTCTACACCCATGTTTATGGCTATTTGTTTGTTCAGTTGAGGGGATTGACTCAGATAATACTTTTGGGACCCAGGGGTTTCAGGGGCCCTTACTTCAAAAAGCTCACTTCCGCCCTGGCTGTAGTTCTCTAAAAGTTTAGGGGTGTTGATTTCAATGTATCTTAGATTCTGATAGTACTCTCGAATAGCCTTGTTAATAGCAGATCGGGCCACCAAGATCTTGTGTGCATCATAGGTTTTTAGTGAAAGGAACCTAAAAGATTTTTCTAGCACATTCTCTCTGCTGTTCTTATATGCATCATCCAAGATATCCACCTTAGGGGCATTCTTTACCTGTACATCCAGGAGGATGTAACTTTTTTGTGATTTTAACGTTGGGCCTTCCTTCTCCAAGGGGCCTTGTTTAACGGATACAAAAGAGTTCCGTTTTAATTCTGAGAGCTTAGAGATTAATGCTTTATCCTTCGTCACATATTGTGTAGTCATGTCCTCTTCTTTGAAATGAGCAGAATCAGTGATTCTTCGGAGTATTAAGAAGTAAATAGAACCCAAATTACGTATATTGTATACAAAACCCTCCGTGAAGGTAATCCCCTCTGGAGAAATCTCCGGCGTGTTCATTTTTAGGCCTTGTCCTGATATTGCTTTAGAACCTGCGGTAGGAACGTGGATGTTATGTGCTCAAATCCGTGGAAAGATAGAGATTGTTGCTCTGCTTTTCTTCTAGTTTGCTTCATCTGGAGCAGTTCCTCTTTTATGTCCTCATGCATAGGGTCGTTAATCATTATCTCGAGCATCTTCATTTCTGGTGCAGTTATGGGATATGTGGGTAGCTCATACTTCTTTACTTGACTAGGGAACAGACCAATATGGATTGCTTTAGGTGTACAAAGTCTATCTGAAAGATGGCTAGACTTTATGGATCCAGAAATTATGTTTCTAGCAATCATACAACCATGGGCATCACCATCACAGAATATTCTCACTTTTAGGCCGTATTTCATTTGGAGCAGACGTATCAGGGTCTTAACCATTCTTGATGCGTAACCGGCGGTTACGATTATAGCTGTATCTCCGGTTTCATCAAATCTCTCCTCTATGCATCTATTATAACAACCATCTGTTTCTACTACCAAGAGATTCTTAGTATTTACCTCTAGGATCTGCAGCTGCTGTATGGATCTTGGTAGAAGGAATCCTGATTTAGTTACATCTCTTTGACAGTGTACCGTTCTAAATTCATTATCCCTTGTTTTATACTTTAAAGTTATGTTACCGTAGAGTTTACCCTCACTGTTGGGGTAGACTTTAAAGTCCTCTCTTATGCAATCTAAGAGTACCTCTATATTCTGGAGTACCGTATTGGATTCATCTATTTTCTGGAATTGAGCCTGCTCCGTCCAATTAAGAGCGTTATAGTATATCTCTCTTAATGTAGAGGATTTGCCTATCTCTAATTGATGAATAAGGAAAACAACCATTTTCACGATTTTTAGAATCTCCTTTGCCCCACCCTTTGTTTTTAACGTTTTTCTGGTGTGCTTTATATTATTTAACTTCCAGGTTTGGGTCTGAGCCACATAGATTAAATTGCTTCTTGTTCTTGTTTTTACGTCTACGTAAGGGATCATCCCTTGTTTTAGTTTATCCTGAATACCCAGAAGAAGTTTATAGAGATTCATTCTCACAATTTGAACGTTTAAGGGCAGGTTTTTCGGGGAACTTGGGAGGCCCAGATCCTCTAAGATTTTGCCTATAGATTCAATGGTAATGTGAGATTCTCCTATATCGTAAGGAACAATATCAAAAATGGTCTCCTCAATTTCGCCCTGAATGATTTCCTCCTCTTCCACTTTACTTTCAGGGATTTCTCCTTGCACCCGTACTATACTGTTATCTTGCATTTTAATCTATTAGGTTAAGGTAATCTATGTTTAATATTCCCTCTGTACTGAAGGGGCCTTTCCAATCCACGGTACAGGATTTACCATACTCCAAGTGGATATACTTAGATTCTAGATTATTGTATATGCTAAAGTTTATTGTGGGATACTTATGATTATAAAATGTCAATTGCTGAGGGGTCCTATATATGCTTACCATCTGCAAGATAAGGCCCTTAAGGTTTCTTGTATCCTGCTTTGTAAGTAAGTCCTCAGCCCTATGCAGGCCTTGTTTTAGTGAAATTAATAGTTCAGGCACCACTTTAGAAACAATTTTATTTTTCTGCGCTATAGCCTCATATAACTTACATCTCTTTATGTATGTTGATAGTTTCTTTCCTAGCTCTGTGAACGCTCTACCTAGTAGTAGCTTTATGGGCTGTAACTGGGCAATGGCGTCCTTGGATTGATTTATGTATGGCATTGTTGTACCGTTTAGATGTACGAACAGAACCATTTTACCCCTTGGCAATTCGTTTTGTATGTGTATAAACCCCATACGCTTCCAATTATGTTCTATGATGCTTCTTGTAATACAGCATGAGGGCCCCATGTATAGTAATGGTGTACCATTGGCAACCCTGTAAACCTCAAATTTAGTATCCTCTGCACCAGGCCCTCCACAAAAGGCACTAAGTTCTACTTGTAATACACCTTTATTAAGGTAAATTGGATCAGAAGTAACGTTGATAACGTTATCAAACAGAATTTCGTTCTTATGCGTAACCGTTTCTTTGATAATGGGCCCTAGATTTACTAATTGTGAAGGATGTGGTTTTAAATCCTTAAAGTAACTATAAAAGTTGGTAACAAGTTTATTAATGATCTTTAAGTTCAAATGTTCACATTTAAGGGAAGATGGTAGACCCATACTTAAGAATAGGTCTAGATATGTATCCAGAGGGCCCTCAAAATATGAGTGAACCAATGATTTTAAGGAAATTTTAGGATACTTTTCCATTAAATTTAGCATATCGCCCACCTGCATTTGGTGTGGCACTATCTTACATTTTGTGCTTATATTCAAAGGTACATGAGATATTCTTTCGTTTACCACGGCCCCCTCCTCTGGGCCACTGTAGGTAAGTTCCAGGTTTGGATTTAGGTAACAATATTGCTTTATGAAATCTACCGTGGATTTGGAACCTGATTTCGTATATGAAGCTAGAAGGTCTAACTCAATGCAGAACCCTGTTTCGTCCTGTTTATAGCAGGTTGTATTTTTCTTTTTTGAGATAACTTCAGGCCTATTTTTAGCAACGTTAATTTTTAAAT
>Ga0114995_10002671_pt1 | contig 12321 bp, 7 predicted proteins | sample ArcticOcean_MG_C_11_FD_87038 | JGI IMG/M metagenome (GOLD analysis project Ga0114995, IMG submission 87038) | Marine microbial communities from western Arctic Ocean - ArcticOcean_MG_CB2_154 | ecosystem: Environmental > Aquatic > Marine > Oceanic | place: Arctic Ocean: Canada Basin | collected... | reverse complement strand
GTGATAGTTCCGGATCCAATGCAAGATTTCGATGATCGAAAAGGGACTTGGCCTCAGCAGTTGCTCGATGCAGTGAAACGGGCCGGGTATCTGAAGCCGACTGCGATTCAATCGCAGTCTTGGCCGATCGCTTTGAACGGGCACGATATCATCTCCGTCGCGAAAACTGGCAGCGGGAAGACGTGCGGGTATTTGTTCCCGGGGTTTATTAATATACAGAAAAGAGGGGGTCGTTCGCAGAATGGTGGTCCAATGGCGATCGTTCTTGCGCCAACGAGAGAGCTCGCGACGCAGATTCAAGAGGAAGCGTTGAAATTTGGAAGCGCAGTCGCGTGTTATTCAGTAGTCGTTTACGGAGGTGCGAGTAAGGGGTACCAAATGAGAAGTTTACGATCGAGACCGCAAATTGTTGTCGCTACTCCTGGACGTTTGAACGATTTCTTGGAAATGGGCGCGATCGATTTAAGCGAAGCGAATTACGTCGTCCTGGACGAGGCCGATCGCATGCTCGACATGGGTTTTGAGCCGCAAATCAGAAAAGTTCTCCAAAAAGCGCCTTCAGAGAGACAAACTTTGTTTTTCACCGCGACTTGGCCAAAAGCAGTTATCAGAGTCGCGACGGCTATTTTGACGAACCCGGTTCAAGTGAACATTGGCGATACCGATCAGCTAGTCGCGAACAAAGATATTACGCAAAAGATTGAAATTTTAGGCGGCTTCGATAAACAAAAAAGGCTCATGGATATTTTGAACAATCCGCCGTGCCCACAACCGTTGAAGGCGTTAATTTTTTGCTCTACGAAAAAAATGTGCGATCAACTTGGTAGAGCCGTCGGTGGATTAGCCGCGGTTATTCACGGCGATAAAGAGCAACGCGAACGCGATTACGTGATGAACTCGTTTAAATCTGGAAAGTCCCCGGTTTTGATCGCCACTGACGTCGCAGCAAGAGGCTTAGATGTCAAAGAGTGTAATTTAGTCATCAATTTCGATTTCCCAGGTCAAATTGAAGATTACGTGCACAGAATTGGTAGAACTGGAAGAGCTGGCGCGAAAGGATTTGCGCACTCATTTCTTGATCCTGGAGAAGGAAACATGGCGAGGAAATTAATCCCAATTTTACGCGAATCGAACCAAGAAGTTTCCCCAGAACTCGAAGAACAAGCAAGAAGAGGGGGTGGATCTGGAAAAGCTCCTAGAGGAGGTTCGTATGGTGGTGGCGGTGGCGGCCGAGGAGGCGGCCGAGGAGGCGGCCGAGGTGGTTATGGCGGCGATCGCGGCGGTTATGGCGGCGGTGGTGGTTATGGCGGCGGCGGTGGTGGCTATGGTGGCGATCGCGGTGGCTATGGTGGCGGTGCCGGCGGTTACAGCGGTGGCGGCGGTGGTCCAGACAGAGGAGGGTTTGGCGGCGGTCGTCCAAATCCGTTCGCGCAAAGCCGCCCGGGCGGTTATTAAAGTGACGACGACAGAGAGAAGAACTGTGTACAAAATAGACGCTCACTCACACGGACAAAACAACAAAAGAAAACAAAACAAATATCATTTAACGAAAGACAAAGAACGAAATTATTATTCATTATTTATTATTATTTTTATTATAGTTTAACAGAGGATATAGCAGCAGCAGCAGCAAAGGCATCAGGGGATGTATATTGTTTTTAGTCAGAGCACTCGCGAGAGAGTTATTGAAAATTAATTCGCAGTATATACATAGATTTGAAAGTTAGATTAGGGAGACAAAACGAGAGAGATAAAAGGAGAGAGAACGAATAAAGAACACCAGCAAAGAACGATTATTGAACGTTTTACGTCGAGGGCGACAGAAATTGTTGTTTGTAATTGTTTTAAAAAAGTTCGTTTTATTACAAGCAGTTCTCTCTTTTAAAAGACTCTCTCAATTATGACTCTTTTCTTTCTTCTCTCTAGTTTTTACCGTTTATATGTTTTCTTCTCGCTCGTCGTCTGACAGAATAAATATATACAAAACTATGAAGCGAACAAAAATGCTGCGCTCTGTGCTATTACTCAATCGTTTCGATTCGGCTGTGGAAAGATTGCCAGAAAAGCTTTGTCTTTTCCGCCTACTTTCTTATCGAAACGATTTTCCCACGTTCCTTGCGAAAACGGGTCGCGACCTGACATAAACCGATATAATTTATATCGCGCCTTATTCTTCTCGAAGTAATCTTGGTGATATATCTCAGCCGGGAAGAACTGCGCGTTCATATCTAAATCTCTCAAATCGATTACTTTCGTTAAAATCTGTTTCCTCGTCCCATTTTCATCTACAAAGATGTTCAATCGATCCATGTTCTCAATCGCCTCTATTGCTTCTCGTTTCTGCTCATCGCTATTGACATAAATCGCGCTCGTATATTGTTCACCCGAATCTAAAAACATACCATCGTCCCTCGTCGGATCGATTTGCCTGAAATACGAGAACAACAACTCTCGATAGGAAATCTTCCGTCTATCGAATAACACTCTCACGACTTCGCGATGACCGGTCTTACCTCTCCCGACGTCTAAATACTTCGGATTCGAAACGAACCCACCGGCGTATCCGCTCGTAGTCGCCAGAACCTTCTTCTCTCGCTCTTCCGCCTCGAACGTTTCCTCGACGCACCAAAAACAGCCTCCAGCGAAAACAGCCGTTTCTACATCATCCTCGCCCGGAACACCAAACGGAACTTCGGCGAAAGAGTCATCCGGGCCAGAGTAGAACCCTAAATCATGGAAAACATCCCTTAATAACGGTACAGATAATGCAACGAACGACGCGTTTACCACGTCTCTTCTGTCGATTTGCTTTCTTTTTTTTATATCCAAAATATCATCATCCAATGCAGAATCTGATTGTTTTTGTTGCTTAAAATCATCATCATCGTTAAAGTCCTCCATCGACGAACGCTTTTTTGATCCACGAAAAACTGCCATCAGTTTCTTCTTCTTCGTATCTTTAATTCGTTTTTGGTCATCGTCGCGTGCGTGGTAGTGATTACTGACTACTAAGCGTTGTTGATGAATCATTCTTTTTTTAGTGTTTTACGTACGATAATGGAAAATTCAAACAAAATTACCTAGCTAACTGAATAAAATTGACCGCGTAGTTATGTATGCATACGCATAACGCACAGAGAGAGTACTACTATACTGTATACGTTTTTTATTGCACTGCTAAAAGAGCTACTAGTATCATGTCAAGATGGCTCTCGAAGTTGTTTCTCTACTTCTCAGGATAACTACTCACTACTACTGCGACGACGATCTAATTATCAAGCTTTGACTGCGTTGGCGGCTGTCGATGCGGATAAAGATTTCTTCTTCTGCTCCTGCGCCCTTTTCACTTCGTAGTTATACACGCGCGCTAAGTTAACCTCTTGTATCGTCGCGTTATCTTTCACGAACGCGAGTTCTTGATCCGTCCTCTCCTTCTGTCTCTCGCAGTTCTCCAAATTCGTCTTCAATAACTCCTTCGCGTCGACTAACTCGTACTCTAACATCACGTTCGCGCCTAGCCATAGGAACACTTTCGTCGGATCCTCTATCGAAGCTTTCGCGTACACCGCGTCTCCTAATTGATACTTTATCTTAGTCTCTCGCTCGTTCGCGTGGTTCCGTTCTAACATCTCAACCGCCTCTAACGTCTTCTCGATCTCCGGTATCTTTTGCGTTAATCTGATCTTCTCCGACTGTAGCGCTCGTTCGACCGTTTTGAATCGTTCGTACTTCTCCTGTAACTCCTTCATCGTGCGTTCAAACGCGCTCTTCTGTGCAGTCTTTGCCTGTCCTATGTCTTGTTCCCCAGCTTTTCCCGCTCGCTCGTTCATGAACTTCTCCACGTCTTCGATGAACTGTTATGAAATATAGAACACACACACACACACACAGAGAGACCATGAATTAAATCAATAGCGCGCACATAGACACACACACACACATCGACGTAAAGAGAAAGGCACAGAATAGGTCAGCGATTAAAACACGACTGAAATCGATCGAACTAAACATAAAACTCTATCGCGCGATGAAAACAACGGTTCTTTTTGCCCCTCTCGTGATAAATAGATGTTGACTTTTTATATCACACGATACAAATATATACTACACGATGCGAAAAAAGATGTGTGATCACGCAATGGTAATCATAACTCTCCGTGTATGTACGTACGCGCGCTTTCGGGACGGTCGTGTTAGTCGTGCTATCGCTCGCTAGACCTCCTGCTTCTTCTGTTTCTTTAGCATCGCTCATCGTTTTCGATCTTAATCGTGGATTTAAAAACTTCTCTTTATTTTAATGAACGAATTCTTTTATATCTCGCATCCATGTTGAGCTGAATTAAAAATGCCAGGAATTTGAATATTCTAAACGGGATAACTCATCGCACTCATCGTCATCATCATCATACAGAAGAAGAAGAAGAAGAAGAAGAATCCAGAAGAGCTTAAGAATAAGAAAGCGCGCGGAATATCGCGATCTAAGAACCGAGTAAGTCGTATGGAAGTTAGTCAGTGATTGGGTCACTTATTTAGGGTTTCATTGTAAATAAAGCCAAAAATCGAATCACGTTTTATGTTCACTTTTATATGATTTCGTGACCACGCGCTTGTTTGAGAGAGAGAGAGAGATAAAGAAAGAATTTTGATACGCGTAACACGCGTTGCTCCTCTATTCTCTTCGTTCTTTGTAATAAAGCATAAAAGCAGTTTGTGTTCCGTTTTTGTTACATTTCGATCCAGATATAAATATTCAATCCATCAGATATAAATAAATATCTTCTCAACAAAAGCGAGAGTAATAAAGAGGAAGAAATATATATCGGAGATCTTCCTCGATCAAAATCTCTCTCTGATGATCTCGACGAGGCAAACGTGGTACGATTCAAGGTCTGAGACAAATCGTAAGCACTCAACGAAAGCTCATCGAAGGCAACGAGTTCGAAAGTCACAGGGAAACAGTAACTCGACTGTTGTGACCATGTCAGCTTTTGTTACGAAAAAGACGAGAACTGGTCGTTCTTTCACGAAATTAGGAGCGACATCTACTGGCCAAGGCGATACAGACGTCAGCGCTAACGAAAGATATGATGCAGTGGTCGTAGGCCCTATGGGCGCGATTGCGTACGAGCGAGGGGAGTTTAAGGCGAGAGAATTCGGGGTTTCAATGTCGCGCGGCGGCGAGAGTTTGAGGTTACATTTTTTGCTCGAAGCGCCGAACGCGCGAAGAGTGGTTTTGTGCCTTTTTTTCACGAATAACGAACCAGAGAATGCGAACGACTATGCGATGAGTAAAGAGCCAACGGTAGAGATAGAGATGGAGAGAGGAATGAAGAGCAGTGATGATGACGGATTATGGTCAGTTGCGATCACGAAAGGCGTACCGCTGAAGAACGTGAGATACGGGTACCGCGTGTTTGGGGAAAACACGCGCGAGAATAGGCAAAGATTCGATGAAAAAGTCGTTTTAATGGATCCGTATGCGAAATATGTGAGTTGTGGGCGACGAAGGTTCGGTGATTTGCACGTAAATGAGAGAGAGGAGGAACGAGTGAATCCGGCGGATATGTTAGGCGCGTTCGATTTCAGCGAAAAAGAAGAAGACGAGTTCGATTGGGAAGGCGTAGAAAAGCCACAGATCGCTGAGGAAGATTTAGTCATTTATGAGATGACCGTGAGAGCGTTCACGAAAGATGATGAAACCATTGAAGATGAGGGAGTTAGAGGGTCGTTCTTAGGTGTTGCAGAGAAAGTGAAGTATTTAAAAGATTTAGGCGTGAACGCAATCGAGTTATTACCAATTTTTGAATTTGACGAGATGGAATTTAAAAGGTTTCCGAGCGATTCGGACGAACGCTACAGAGCGAGGGCGCATATGGTAAACACGTGGGGGTACTCGACTATGTCGTTCTTTGCTCCGATGTCGAGGTATGCATCGAACGGCGGGGACGGCGTCGCAGCCTCGAAAGAGTTTAAACATATGGTGAAAACGTTACATAAAGCCGGCATAGAAGTCATCTTAGACGTCGTTTATAATCACACTGGGGAATCGACGGATGATCGACCGAATACGTGTAGTTTCAGAGGAATTGATAACGCCAATTATTACATGATGGATGAAAATAACAATTATATGAACTATACCGGGTGCGGTAACACTGTCAACGCGAATAACCCGATGGCGAAAGAATTCATTTTGGCAAGCTTGAGACATTGGGTGACTGAGTACAAAATCGATGGCTTTCGCTTCGATTTAGCCTCGTGTTTGACTAGAGATCAAAATGGAGAACCTATGCGATCGCCGCCATTGATTAGAGCGATTGCAAAAGATGAAATTCTATCGAAAGTTAAATTAATCGCCGAACCGTGGGACGCCGCCGGCTTATATCAAGTTGGCGATTTTCCAAATTGGGACGTATGGGGAGAATGGAACGGAAAATATCGCGATAATTGTCGTAGATTCATTAAAGGCGCTGATAATCAAAAGAAACAATTCGCGGATTCTTTATTAGGATCGAGTAGATTATATCGTATGAATAATCGCAAGCCGTTTCATTCGATTAATTTCATAACCGCTCACGATGGGTTCACTTTGAATGACGCGGTTTCGTATCAACAAAAACATAACGACGATAACGGTGAAAACGGCAACGATGGCGCTAACGATAACGAGAGTTGGAATTGCGGATACGAAGGCGAAACTGGTGATCAAAACGTTAATAACTTACGCGCTAGGCAAATGAAAAATTTTCTCACCGCCCTGTTCGTCAGTCAAGGTACGCCAATGCTATTAATGGGCGACGAATATGGACATACAAGATTTGGCAATAACAACACTTACGGCCACGACGATCGCAGGAATAACTTTCAATGGTTTGAAATGGAAAAGTATCGAGAGACTAGGTTTAGATTTTGTTCGTCCATGATTAAATTCCGCAAAGCGAATCCTTTATTGGGAAGACGCGAATGGTTAGACGATTCGAAAGTTATTTGGCACGAAGATAATTGGGATAACGAGGAATCAAAGTTCATCGCGTTCACATTAGTCGATGATATTACTGGGAAAGACGAAGATTTATACATCGCGTTTAACGCTCATGAATACATGGTCGAAGCAAAGTTACCAAAAATCCACGACGGAGGAAGTTGGTTCCGAATAGTCGATACGAACTTATGCTCGCCTGATGATTCCGATTTTAGAGGCTCTCAAAGAATAGGAAGCGAGGGCGTTTACAACATCGCAGAGTGGGGTGCGGTGATATTGCAGAGGAGACGCTAGTAATGTCCCTCCTTAGTATGATTTACATATTTATACATTTATATTATTATTATTGTTGTTGTTGTTGTTAATATTAAAAAATTAAGAAGAAGGCTGCTAAAACTCCCAATGCTGTCCACCTCTGCCACCGCCCCAATGATGACCACCTCGTTGTTGTTGTTGGTGATAGCCTTGCCAATTACGTCTATTCTGTTCATCTTGTTTTACTTTATCCGCTCTCGCGCGTTCTCGGTTCACGGCTCCGGCGCCACCGCAATTCGCGCGATCGTTCAAAGCGTCTCTCGCTTCCGCGGCGTCGTTTAATTTCCTCGCCGCTCTCGTTTTCTCAGCACTCGTTTCGTGTTTATCCGGATGCCATTTTAAAGCGAGCTTTTTGAATGACTTTTTAATGAACTCGCATTGTCTGTCATTGTCGAGCTCGTTCAAATTCGGAGGTACTCCTAAGATCTTCGCATAGTCTCTATTGTTTTCGTATTGTCTCACGAGTCCGTGTAACTCTCGAACGAACGCGTTTAGAGAGTCCAATAACGCGCGAGACCATTGTGATTGACCACTATTTTCTTTGCATATCTCTAACGCTTGTTCTGCGAGCGATTTAGCATCTTTCGGGTTTTCATCAGCGACGAAAAGCTCTGCTTGCGCTCTGAGTGCTTCGGCGTATTTTAACATATCATCCGCGGTTACTTGTTCTTTCAATAAAGCGGTTTCTGCATCGTTATTATTACTATTATTACTGTCTACTACGATTTGCGCCTTGTTTGCGAAAAAGTCCGTGGCAGTTTGGCATAAGTCATACGCATCGTTCAACTGTCTCTTAAACGTCGCGGCTCTACATTTTCGAACGTTCAAATCGTTCACGAACGATTCGATTTTGATCAAACCTAAAGATTTTGCAGCGATTTCGACTTGTTCGATTGCTTCCAACGCCGGTCTCGGATGCTTATCGTTCAATTTATCGTCGCAGACTTTCATGGATTTCTTCATCGCGTTCAAACTCTTATAAATATTTTTGCAAGCCTTAAATTCTGGGTCGTTTCTTACGCAGACGGCGTAAAATTTCAACGCTCGTTCAAAATCGCCTAATTTCATCGCAGCCGAGCCTCCAACGTACACGGTTAAATACTTAATATCCGTCGTTTTCCAGTCACCAGTCGTTGGAATTCTGGACAAAATAGAAAACGCATCAGTCGCCGCTTCGTCGTATTTCTTCGTTTGAAATTTACACTTTGCGACGATTAGTTTATGTAGAACGTTCGAAGGTCGTTTCAAATCCAAACTCGTCATGATTTTAGAAAACGCTAACGCGTCTTTACATTTGTTTCGTTTAATTGCAGTTTCGAAATCTAGCGCAGCGGCGTAATATTTCATCGATCGTTCTAATAACTTTTCCTGTTTTGAATACTCTTGTTCGACGCTCACATCACCGTCGGCGATTTTCTCCTTCAAGAGTAAAACGTATTCTAATAATCGAGAGCCGCTTATTATAGCAAATTTATCGGTTCCGTCTGACCACATTTTCATAGCTTCATCAACTGAAGCGGCTTTCTTACCGTAATACTGATCTACATAATTCTCTTGGTTTTTCTTCATAACGTCCGTCCACGCGTTTACATTCGCACTAGTCGATTTCAATAAATTGGACAAAATGTCCACGGCTTTCCTCGTTTCTTTTACGTCGTTGAAGACTGACCATTCAAAAGCGGCAGTCGCGGCATCTTGATCTTGAAAAACGACCAGATCTTTTTTTTTACCATCGACTTTCATCTCCATTTTTGCAATTGGAGGCAATTTTCCAACTCTCTCTATTCGCTCTCGTTTAGGTTTCTCAAACGTCTCGTCGATTAACTCTCTAAAAGATTCTTCGGCCTCGTTAACGAGTACTCGTTTTCGCTCGATTTCTTTCAACAACTTTTTTTGCATTAAAACTTGCTTCTCGTTTTCTTCTCTCGTTTTCGCTTCATCTAATATTGGTTTCTTCGCTCGTTTCATTACGTCGATTAGTAAGTTTATTGGACCTAAATCGTTTTTAAAATCCTCCTTTGTCAATTCGACGAACTCGTCCGAGTTCAAATGATGATCTTGAAACTCCTCGATCATCCGCGTAAGCTCTTCGCCAGCTCTCACGAAATCTACGACCGTTTCGTTCAAGAACTCTTTCGCTCTTTGAAATCTCTCGTTCGGTGTTTTCGTTCTCTCGGGCCTCCTCGATCGTTTCTTCGGCCTTTCGTCCTCGGGCAACTTATCGATCTCTTCCTTGATCTTACTCATCACTATTCTCAAATGGTTCTGATGCATCAAATCGTGCGTCACGCAAAACCTAAACGCAGCACTCGCGTGATCATCTCCATTAATTATCTGCACGCGAGGAGAAGAAGAAGAAGAAGAGAAGAAGAAGAGAAGTCAGAAACATCCACGAGAGAGCCTTAAATAAACACGTAATATGCGCACACGATAAAAAAATACTCTACGCGTCAACAAATCAGTACCTCGATATCCTTCATGAACTTCTTCTCGTTCCCTGACGACGCTCCCCTGACCATGATCTCGTACTCGATTTTCATAAAAATATCACTCTGCAAGCGCTCGAATTCGATTCGTTCTTCTTCGTCTAAAAAATCATCCTCGCCTTCGATCGATCGATTTTCATTGAACGCGTCTTCTGCTGCTACTCCTACTGCATCGCAGTACACCAATTCGCCTTTATTGATCCTCGCGATCGATTGCACGAGGAAGATGAGAATTGCGAAGACGATTGATCGAGCAGATCTGGTAAACATCCTCTTTCTGTTCGTGTTTTATATCTAAAAAGAATAATATATATACTTCAAACGATTTTTGACCACGGTCTCTTTCTCTCTCTCTCTGTCGATAGTGACTCGATTAAGTTGAAGAGAGAGAGGTTTACTCAATCGTTCGTTTCGGTGCGATTTCGTTCGTTTCTTTAATTAAATTAATTAAACGCGCGCGAGAATGAATGAAGAAAAACTGAGACGATGAAAGTTTCAAGTCGGAAATGCCGAAAAAACTCCAATTCCATTCGTTCTCTTTTTAGATATCGAAGAGAATAAAAGCTCTCTCCGACGTCTCTCGCCGGCAGTTCCTTATTCATAAGTTTAAGAACACGGCGATGGCGTCGATGACCAAATCGATCTCTCGTCTATCGCGACAGAGCGAGAGATGGTTCGCGCTATCTTTCGTCAGACCGTCGATTTGGTAATACGCGACTTTTTGCGCGAGCGAGCGTACGAGCACGGCGCGGTCGATACCGCTCCTCGCGTTCTTTTTTAAAACGCTTTCTTCGCCGCGAAAGAACAAACGTGCGAACGCGTTGAGAGAGATGTCGTCCGCTGCGTCCGCTGCGTCTTCTTCGGAGAAACCTGAATCACGCGCGTCGGTTGGTTTCAAGCGCGCGAGCTCCTCGGAGAATTTCTTGATACTTTCCGCTCGAGTAAACTCGTCGTTCTCGCCGTGTACGAACAACACGCTTTATGAGCGCCGTCGTCGTCGTCGCCATCGTCGCTCTTAAAATAGTTCCTAATCCGTTCAGAGTGTTTCCATAGGAGAAACCTGGCAAATAGACCCGCAAAGGACGTCGCGAACGGATTCGCGCCGCCGAGCGGGAACGCGATCGCTACTAAACTATCGATCGAACACTCCTCGGTCTGCAACGCTAAGCAACTGGCCCCGATCGACGCCCCGAACGAGTACCCTATTAAGTGCACTTTTATCACACGCGTAGTACTATCCACCGCCTTTTGCGTTTCCTTCTCTTCTCTTCTCGCGTATCTCACTAGTTCGAGGACTTTGGAGACCTCTCGTTCGCCATCGTACTCGTTCGATGAGCTCCAATACTCCGTCGCCGATGATGAGCTCTCATTGAACGAGCAGTTATAGACGACCGAATCGTATTCATCGTCATCTTTTTCGTGTTCAGAACAATCTTTGTCAACATCGGAAGAGAACGAACAGAGCTTCGAGCAGTACGCTAGCATCATCTCCTTCGTCGCGTTCAAACTCGGGTGCGCGTGTAAACACACGAAAACGTGCTTAGTGAACTTCTTTTCAGTAGTATTCGTAAAGGTTTCAGTAGTCGTAAACGTTTCAGTTTCAGTAGTAGGAGTAGTAGTCGTAGGAGTTTCAGTAGTAGTAAAAGTAGTTTCAGTAGTAGTAGTTAAGGTTTCAGTTTCAGTAGTAGTAGGAGGAGTTTCAGTAGTCGTAAGAGTAGTTTCAGTTTCAGTAGTAGTAGTAGGAGTTTCAGTAGTACAAGTAGGAGTAGGGGTTTCAGTAGTCGTAAACGTTTCGGTTTCAGTAGCGCTTTCGTTCTTCTCGTTACTTTTCTTTACATCGAACGTAACCGTAACATCAGGATTGGAATTTGAATCAGCGATGGAAGAAACAGAAAACGATGGTGTAGTTCTGTAGACAGAGCACTCGAGCTTGCACGAAGGGATCTGGATAGCCCGTACGGTTATCGTTCTGCGAAAGCGCGATGATTTAGTCGCGGTCATCTTTTTTGATGATGATGATGACGATGATGATGATGATGATGTGATGATGATGATGGCGACGGAGAGACGAAGAAGTTTTTTTTGTATTCGTTTTTGAAGAGCGATTGTTTAGAAATAAGAACGATAGAAATGATTACCTAGAGGAATGGCCTAACATGACGACACCGAATAGGACCAAGAAACAGGAGCAGAAGAAGCCGCATATGGCTCGATTTCCTTTAACTTCGCGGTAGTAGAAAATCCCCCACGTCGTACTGACGATTAATTGGCATTGGACTAAAGGCCAACCAATGCTGACGCCTAAGCGCGAGATTGCGATAATCGAGCATGCGTTACCGGCGGACCATAGTAAACCGGTTAACAAAGCCGGTTTCGCGCAAGTATCGAAATGGAAGTTCAATCGCGAGTAATCGCGTTTGACATGTCTCCTGTATAGATTATAGAAGAAGACGAGGAGGATGGTCATGATCGCGCTTCCTAAACCGAACGAGAATAAGTATTCAATACCAGTGACTTCTTTATTCGCGTATTTTAATG
>Ga0114995_10002666_pt1 | contig 12337 bp, 9 predicted proteins | sample ArcticOcean_MG_C_11_FD_87038 | JGI IMG/M metagenome (GOLD analysis project Ga0114995, IMG submission 87038) | Marine microbial communities from western Arctic Ocean - ArcticOcean_MG_CB2_154 | ecosystem: Environmental > Aquatic > Marine > Oceanic | place: Arctic Ocean: Canada Basin | collected... | reverse complement strand
TACAGGCAGAAGAGTTCTGAGTGATAGAAGAAGAAAAGGGAGAAAGAAGCTTTCTGTATCTAGCGAAAGAAGACACAAAGGAATAGTTCATTAGAGAACTGTTTCACTAAATATATTTAAAAAAGGGGAATCGCTTAGCGTTTCCCCTTTTTGTTTGCTTTTGTCTTTTTGCCGGTGGAACTCTCGCCCCACTCACTAGCTGAGTCTAAGGTGCGCAATGTTTAAGGGTTTGCTGGGTCGAAGATCTCTATTATACTCTTATCTGAGACAGGTGAGTGGAGCGAGAGTTTGTGGGTGAGAAGATTAATCCACCTCTACCATCTTCCCTTCCTTCACATAAACTAGCCTTCCAATAACAGGTTTTTCAAATAAATCAGAGAGAAGAGAAATGTAATTTTTTACTTGTTCAGGGTGTTTAGCGTTAGGGGATCCAGCTTTATAATCTACCACTATTACTTCGTTTTCAAATTCCATGACTCTGTCTGGAATGAACTCATTTCCATCTGAATCTAACAAGTGTTTTTCATTCCAGATATTTACTGGAGAAGTAAACCAGTTTTTCCATTCAGCTGATTGACAAAGCTCAGCCAATCCATTAAGAATGTCTTCATCTATGATTTTTTCCTCTAAGTCTTCTTTAAACTCAGCCCAATTCTCAACCCACTTAAACTCAGCCAGAGCATTGTGCATTTGAATTCCTATGGTTCGTTCTGTAACAGTGCTTTCTTCTGTGTCTAATTCTCTATTTGTAAATCGAAAGGCGAGTCTGTTTTTCCAGTCATAGGATTTTAGTGAACTAGGAATAATCTTCACAGGCACATCGTCAGCTTCATCGGACTCCCTTTTTTCAGTGAGTATTCCGGTTTTAAAAACTTCAGACTTTAAGTCGTGCTGAAATACATTTTGGAACACCGCTATAATTGGGTCTTTTAATTTGTCAGTGGCCGAAAGTCCTAGAATAAATAAGTTCTGACTGGCTCTAGTGAGCGCTACATAAAGAATATTCAGGCCATCTAAAAACTTCTCTGATGTTTCATGTTCTGCAGAGGCTTTAACTAAGTCAAACCTGGCGCTCTGTCCCTGATGCTTATGTTTAAAGAAACCTCCATCGCTATTTATGGTTTGTTCTATTGGTGTCTCTAATCCCTCTAGGTTATACCATATTTGACCAGGCCTTCCCTGAGAAAATGGCTCAGCATAAATCACTACAGGAAATTCTAGTCCTTTGGATTTGTGAACTGTCATTAGTTTTACGCTGTTTTTATCCTCGGCAGTGCTAAGGCTCAGCTTATCATGGTCCTTCCAGAATTCTAAAAACTCTTTTACAGAGTTCTGTCCTCTTCGAGCCGCATGAAATGAGAAATCGAGTAGTGTTTCTATGTAATCATCAGGCTCAGAATCTAGCTTGAGGTATGCTACTATTCCAAGGAGAGCATCATAAGCAGAAGAACTTTTCCAAGTCACTGAATCTGCTTTACCCATAAGTTTTTCTAGGTAATTCCAGATTCTAATGCGCAGATGAGTTCTCTTTTCTTTAGTCGTATATTTTTCTAAATCTGAGGAGTGGAGCAGGAGGTCGGCTTCTTTTTCATTCCAGGTTTCCAGCAGGGTGAATAGCTGCGTATTGTTAGAGTCATCCGAGGGATAAGCTACCGCGTGAAGTAACCCTATTACCAGTCTTACCTTTAAGTTATGCTTAAGTAGAAGTCCTTCTTGTGAGCTAGTTTTCACTCCTGAGTGACTCAGAAATGACGCTATTTCTGCTAATTTTTTATTCTTTCTCGCCAGAATGGCTATATCTCCCAAGTCAAAGTTCCGCTGCTCGGCTTCTTTTATAATCTCTAAAATTCGGTCTAAGAAGAGCTCGTTATCGTCTTTTCGAGTGCGAAACAATTGAAACTCTACATGGCCATCTTCTTTATTGATGGCTGGCGTTTGTTTTACTCCGGCATACATGGCTTTTCCGGTTTCAGAAAGCGCAGTTTCAAAACCTGTAAAGAACTGGTTATTGAATTTCACCACTTCTGCTGAAGACCTATAGTTGGTGTTTAACGGTTCAGTGCACGAAGCTAAGCTCAATTGTGCTTCGGCCTCTTTGGTTATATAATCATCTGGTTCATAATGCATTTTTGGAAGCTCTGCGAACAGCTTAAAATCTCCATTTCTCCATCTGTAAATAGCCTGTTTACTATCTCCTACTATCATGGCCAGATTTCCTTTAGCCAGCGTATGAGTAATTAATGGGAGGAAATTTTGCCATTGTGTAAGCGAAGTATCCTGAAACTCATCTATCAAATAATAACGATACCGTTCTCCTAGGCGTTCATAAATAAATGGAGCAGGGTTGTCTTTTACCACAGATTCAATAATGGTTGTAAAATCAGAGATAAGGACGGTGTTATTCTCCTCTTTATAAAGTTCAAACCGCTGTTTGTAATCCTGAATAAGCGCTAGCAGATAGCAATTCTTTACCAGTTTAGAAACCACCAAATAGTTATCCAAAAGTGGTATTAATCCATCAAGTTCCGTTAAAATTAGTGCGTTTACAGTTTGATGTTCCGCACTGATTTCTAGTTTCTTTCCTGTGAATATATTCTCCTTTTCTATGCAGGTGAGGGGAGTTTTCCCATAGTTGATGAATTTATCTAAACTGGAGTTTAGCATCCAGTTTTTAAGGTAAGTTGTAACATCGTCTATTACGGGGGCGACAGAAGATTGTAATGCAGATTGTTTGTTGTTTATCTCTGTTCTTAGTTTCTTGGCCAGAGCAGATATTTCTTTTCTCACTTTTTTGAAATCGTCAAAAGACTTGGCAGACAGTTTTTCTAAACTCTCAATGGCTTTTTCATCAGAGTTGCTTCTAAAAAAGTCAACTAACTCAGTTTTCAGTCGAGTAGATTTTTCCTCTTCTAGTTGGAATTCTAAGAAATTTTGCAGCGTATCAGAAAGTTCTTGGTCTTCTCCCATGTCTCGGAGTTGGCCTGCTACCACTTCGGTAACTACTTTTTCTACATCCATTTCTACTTCAAAATCAGTGGAGAGTTTTAGGTCTCTAGAGAAAGATTTGATGATTCTATGTACGAAGCTATCTATGGTTTGTACTGAGAAGTCTGAGTAATGATGCAGAATATGTTCATGCATTAGGCCTGCTCTGCGTTGCAATATTTCAGCAGAACAGTCCACAGTTTCTAGAATTTCTTTGGCTTTCTGGTTAGAGGAGATATCGGCTTCATTAGCAAATTCAAGCAGCCATTCCAGAATCCTAGTTTTCATTTCATTAGCTGCTTTCTTTGTGAAGGTAACCGCTAAAATTTGTTTATAAGCCCACGGAGAATCGTATTGCAACGCCAGTTTTAAAAACTCGCGAGTTAGCGTGTAGGTCTTTCCAGAACCGGCACCAGATTTGTATATCAAAAAAAGGGAGCTCAAGGCTCTCCAAAGTTGGTAATTTTAGCTCTAATTACGAGCGGGTTTAGTTTATTTTTTCTAACAAGTGCGCTATAACGTTTAAGGTTAATTCCTCAGCCTAGAGTGAGTCTGGATTAGGAGTCGGTTTATCCAAAAAATCGTAGGTGAAAGTATTGTAAGTGTCTAATATTAATTTTAAATCAGATTGGTCGCCTGTTTTGTCGCGATCTACGTCTGCTGCAATGGCACCATCTTCTCCGAACTCTAGAAGAGCTAGTTGTAAATCTGCCACGTCTATTATTTCGGAACGGTTGATGTCGTCATAATCGAATGTATAACATCGCATTGCCCGATAAACTATACTATTATGCATTCTCATTGCATTCACATAATACTGAATTACAACAATTTAAAATTATCATAATTCTCAAAAAGAGATTCATACATTCATATTGTGATAGGCTATACATGGGAGTCATTAGGCTAGTGCCAAGCCGTCCCAAAAAACACATTAAGGAAGAGATCTACCTAAGGACAAGTAATGTTATCTAGTATGTTTTGTCCAAAGTCAGAGGCCTTCTGGCTTGATTTTTAACTATAACACCTAAAATTCATTTTAATAGTATCACAAAAACAAAAAACAATACCATAAACAGGGTATTTTTCAATCGCTATTTAGAAGTATTCTAAATAAAATATTTATCTTTGCAATGCGTAAAAAGCATAGTAAAAATGATAAAAGTTAAAGATTCAGCACGCGAGCAAGCCATAAGATTAATGGCCGAAGAAGGACTCAAAGAGGCTTTCATTAGAGTAGGTGTGGACGGCGGAGGCTGTTCAGGTTTAATGTATCAACTTACGTTTGATAATGTAATGAAAGATGGAGACCAGTCTTTTGAGGACAATGGTGTGAGGGTGGTGGTAGACAAAAAGAGCTTCCTTTACCTAGTGGGGACTGAGTTAGATTACTCGGGAGGACTTAACGGAAAAGGATTTGTGTTTCATAATCCTAATGCAAATAGGACTTGTGGATGTGGAGAGAGTTTCTCCCTTTAAAATATAGACGGACATGGCTTACGAAGGAGATGAATTATTAGAGGAAGTAACCAAGAAGGAATACGAGTTTGGTTTTGTTACAGATATAGAGTCTGATAAAATTCCTAATGGACTAAATGAAGATGTTATTCGGTTGATTTCTAGCAAGAAAGATGAGCCGCAGTGGTTGTTAGACTGGAGGTTGGATGCGTTTAGGTCATGGAAAGAAATGACAGAGCCAGAGTGGGCTCACGTCCATTATGCCAAACCAGATTTTCAAGCAATTTCTTATTATTCTGCACCCAAGCAGAAAGTTTTGCTGGACTCACTAGATGATGTGGATCCCGAGTTAAGAAAAACCATGGACAAGCTTGGTATTTCTACTGAAGAGCAGAAAAGACTGCAAGGAGTAGCCGTAGATTTCGTGATGGATTCTGTCAGCGTTGCTACTTCTTTTAAGGAAAAGCTAGGAGAATTAGGAATTATATTTATGTCTATTTCAGAGGCTGTTAAAGAGCATCCTGAGTTGGTAAAGAAGTACATAGGCTCTGTAGTTCCGCAAAAAGATAATTTTTATGCAGCGCTTAATTCTGCTGTGTTTACAGATGGTTCTTTCTGCTACATTCCTAAAGGGGTAAGATGTCCGATGGAACTTTCTACATATTTCAGAATTAACGAGGCAGGAACAGGACAGTTTGAAAGAACATTACTAATAGCGGACGAGGGGAGCCATGTGAGTTACTTAGAAGGGTGTACTGCTCCACAAAGAGATGAAAATCAACTTCACGCTGCAGTAGTAGAGCTAGTAGCACTAGACGATGCTGAGATAAAATATTCTACAGTTCAGAACTGGTATCCGGGAGATGCCACGGGAAAAGGGGGGATTTTCAACTTTGTCACCAAAAGAGGGATTTGTGAGAAGAATGCGAAAATCTCTTGGACTCAAGTAGAAACTGGCTCTGCTGTAACATGGAAATACCCAAGTTGTATTCTAAAAGGAGACAACAGTGTAGGTGAGTTTTATTCTGTAGCGGTAACTAATAATTACCAGCAAGCAGACACTGGAACTAAGATGATTCACATCGGAAAAAACACTAAGAGCACCATTATCTCTAAAGGAATCTCCGCCGGAAAAAGCCAAAATTCTTATAGAGGATTGGTGCAGATAAATAAGTCTGCAGATAACGCTAGGAACTTTAGTCAGTGCGACTCCCTTTTGATGACAGATACTTCAGGAGCACATACTTTTCCATACATAGAGGTAAACAACCACACGGCCAAAGTAGAGCACGAGGCTACGACTTCTAAAATAGGAGAGGAGCAATTATTCTATTGCAAGCAAAGAGGATTAAACGAAGAGAAGGCTATTAGCATGATAGTAAACGGATACGCGAAAGACGTACTGAACAAGCTTCCAATGGAGTTCGCAGTAGAAGCTCAGAAGTTGTTGGCTATTTCGCTTGAAGGTTCGGTTGGATAGAAACACGGGCACTTCGGCTACCGCTCAATGCCCTTAGATTAGAATTAATAACAGACAAGTGCTCCAGTTAGCCTCTTTAAGGGGATGTGTAGGAGAATAGAAAAAAAACAATATAAACACCCGCCCCTTGAGCGTTAGCCAAAGGGTAAGAGGGATCGAGAATACAAAGGAAACAAATATGATTTCAATAAAGAATTTACACGCAGAAGTAGAAGGAAATAAAATCTTAAAAGGTTTAAACTTAGAAGTGAAAGCTGGAGAAGTTCACGCTATAATGGGGCCTAATGGAAGTGGGAAAAGTACTCTAGCGTCTGTGTTGGCAGGAAACGAGGCGTACGAAGTGACAGAAGGTACTGTAGATTTCGATGGAGCAGACTTACTCGATTTGGATGTAGATGAGAGAGCTAAGGAAGGAATGTTTTTAGCCTTTCAGTATCCGGTAGAAATTCCAGGAGTAAGTAATATCAATTTCCTGAAAGCTGCGCTGAATGAGAAAAGAGCTCACCAAGGATTAGAGCCTATCAAGGCAAAAGACTTTTTGGCCTTGGTTCAAGAGAAATCAGAATTAGTAGAACTAGCAGGAAAATTGAAAAACCGCTCGGTAAATGAAGGTTTCTCAGGAGGAGAAAAGAAGCGAAATGAGATTTTCCAGATGGCTATGCTCGACCCTAAGTTTGCTATTCTAGATGAAACAGATTCAGGTCTGGATATAGACGCATTAAAAGTAGTTTCTCACGGAGTAAATTCTATGAGAAGTCCAGAAAGAGCTTTCCTTGTTATCACCCATTACCAAAGACTTTTAGATTACATCGTTCCTGATTTTGTACATGTGCTGTACAATGGTAAAATCATCAAGACTGGTCCTAAGGAATTAGCGCTAGAGTTGGAAGAAAAGGGATACGATTGGTTAATAGAAGAAACAGTTTAAGATGAGCGTAGCAATATTGGACGAGAAGAAAGAAAAATTCTTACAAGCACTAGAAGCTAACTTCGGTGCCTCAGACCTACTTTCGGTTACTGAAGGATTAGAATTTCCTACACGAAGAGCTGAGAAATGGAAATACACACGTGTGAATGCCATTTCTAAAGAAGCTTGGCAGATGGGAGCAGGCGTATTAGATAACGTAGAAAGCTACAATCCTTTTCCAGAGCTAGATGCAGTTTCTATTTACGTAGTAAACGGTCAAGTCGCTTACATTTCAGAAGACCTTCCAGAAGGGTTGACCATAGAGTCTGAGCATGACGAAGAGGGCGCCCTCATACGCAAGAACATCTTCACGGCTCTAAACTACTCCCTAAATCCAGTAAGCTTAAAAATTATCGCTACCAAGAATCAAATCATAGGCAAGCCAGTGCACATCATATTTGTGAATTCAGGTGAGTTGACAACTGCTCAAACAAGAGTAAAGTTAGTAGCAGAACAGAGCAGCTTTCTGCATGTAATGGAATCATTTGTTTCTGCAGACAGTGCTAAGAAATGGGTAAGTCATGTAAATGAATCTGATGTCCAGGCCAATGCCAATTTGACAATCTCTAAATGGCAAGCCCTAGGAGAGAATGGCTACATGATGACACATGAGTTTTCTCAGCAGGGAGCAGATGCCACGTATACTTCCAACGTAGTCACAAAAAACGGAACTTGGACCAGAAATGATAGTTGGTCTGACTTAAACGGTAAAAACGGAGAGTGTAATCTAAACGGAATCTACCAGCCTAAAGGTAAAGAGCATATAGACAATACGACTACTGTAGACCATAAAGTGCCTCACTGCGAATCTAATGAGCTTTATAAAGGAGTTATTTACGATGCATCTACAGGAGTGTTTAACGGGAAAGTATACGTTAGACCAGACGCTCAGCTGACCAATGCATTTCAGCAGAACTCTAACATAGTAATGACCGAGAACGGTACTATGAATTCTAAGCCGGAGTTAGAGATTTATGCAGATGACGTTAAGTGTTCACATGGATCTACTACAGGTCAGTTTGACGACATAGCATTGTTTTACCTAATGGCCAGAGGTATTTCTAGAGAAAATGCCAAGCTTATGTTAGTTACCGCCTTTTTCCAAGAAGTATTGGATGAAATGAAGGTAAAGGAGTATGAGGAATCTTTAATAGTTAATTAGGCTAATCCTATAGGGTTAGGAGGATTTGGAAAATTTCACCACCTTTTCTGGGTTGATGGCCTTCTTGTACACACTTTATGTTTTCTAATTAGTAGGTTATGGATAAACTGAAAGGGATTGTTAAAGTGAAATCATCACTTGAATTTATGGTGTGCTATAAATGTCATTTTTATAGTCTAGGGCCTAAATAATTTAAAATTCTGATGCTTTTCGGTCATTGTGTCCTATCAAAACTAGTGATCTTTTATGAAGAGGTAACAGCTCTCTCAGAAAAGATGCAGGTCCCGTAAATAGAGAAATCACAAAATCAAGATATCTTTATAACATATCGATTCTAAATAGTAGAAATCCTTTGTCCGCAATCGTTTGGACTCTACATTTGCACGTAAACCAAAAAAAGCACTGTTTAATGGCTAGTAAAGGTCTGTTGAGTACATCAATCGCTAGAAAGTTCGCTATGGCACTTTCGGCATTATTCCTTATCGTATTTCTGTTACAGCATATGTCTATCAACATGTTATCTGTGTTTAGTCCGGATGCGTTTAATGAAGTTTCTGACTTTATGGGGACCAATCCACTGGTGCAGTTCGTCTTGCAGCCTGTATTAATTTTTGGTGTGTGTTTTCACTTTATAGTGGGTTTCATATTAGAGTATAAAAACTGGACTTCTAGAGAGGTGAAGTATGCAAAGTATAAAGGAAGTGCTAACGCCTCATGGATGAGTCGGAACATGATTATTTCAGGAATAGTAATCCTGTTATTCTTAGGGCTTCACTTTTATGATTTCTGGATACATGAGATCACTCACAAATTTATTGAAGGAAAAGACAGCTTCATCGTAAATGGAGAGGCTGAGTCAGGGTTTAGATTTTACGAAGAGCTGAGACATAAATTCGCTGGAGACTGGCTGAGAATGATTCTCTATGTGGTTTCATTCATCTTCTTAGCACTTCATTTAAACCATGGGTTTGAATCGGCTTGGCAGTCTATGGGTGCGCGCAGCAAAAAATATACTCCAATAATCAAGAAAATTGGAGTAGCTTATTCTGTATTGGTTCCTCTTGGATTCATATTCATAGCAGCTTACCATTACGTAACACAACTTTAATAACCACTTATAAAAGACAAATTAGATGGCACTAGATTCTAAAATTCCAGAAGGTCCTTTAAAAGACAAGTGGACTAATTATAAAAACGAAATTGACTTAGTTAACCCTGCGAACAAACGTAACATAGATGTTATCGTAGTCGGTACAGGTTTAGCTGGAGCATCTGCTTCGGCATCTTTAGCAGAACTTGGGTACAATGTGAAAACATTCTGTTTCCAAGATTCTCCGCGTAGAGCACACTCCATTGCAGCGCAAGGGGGAATAAACGCAGCTAAAAATTACCAAGGAGATGGTGACTCTACTTACAGATTATTCTATGATACTGTAAAAGGAGGAGATTACCGATCTAGAGAAGCTAACGTATATAGATTAGCTGAGGTCTCTGCCAACATCATTGACCAGTGTGTAGCACAGGGAGTTCCTTTCGCTAGAGATTATGGTGGATTGTTAGACAACCGTTCTTTTGGTGGAGTTCTAGTAAGCAGAACATTCTATGCCAAAGGGCAGACCGGACAGCAGTTACTCTTAGGCGCATATTCAGCACTTTCTCGTCAGATAGCCAAAGGGAAAGTAGAGATGCATAACCGTCACGAGATGCTAGACCTAGTAAAGGTTGACGGAAAAGCCAGAGGAATTATCGCTAGAAACTTGGTCACTGGAGAAATCCAAAGACACTCTGCTCACGCAGTAGTAATAGCTTCAGGAGGGTATGGAAACGTATTCTTCCTTTCTACCAATGCTATGGGGTCTAACGTAACCGCAGCATGGAAAGCCCATAAGAAAGGAGCGCATATGGCTAATCCGTGTTTTACGCAGATTCATCCTACATGTATTCCCGTTTCAGGAGGATTCCAGTCTAAGCTTACGCTTATGAGTGAGTCGTTAAGAAACGATGGTAGAATTTGGGTTCCTGCTAAACTAGCAGACGCAAAGGCTATTCAGGCGGGGACACTTCAGGGAAGAGACATTCCTGAAGAAGACAGAGATTATTACTTAGAGAGAAGATACCCAGCATTCGGAAACTTAGTACCTAGAGATGTTGCGTCTAGAGCAGCTAAAGAAAGATGTGATGAAGGTTTCGGAGTAAATAAAACAGGAGAAGCAGTCTATTTAGATTTCAAATCGGCTATAGCTCGATATGGAAAAGAAGATGCTTATGTGCATGGGAATAAAACCCCTTCAGCAGAAGAAATACAGACATTAGGAAAAGCGGTAGTGGCCTCTAAGTATGGAAACCTCTTCCAGATGTATGAAAAGATTACAGATGAGAATCCGTATGAGATGCCAATGAAGATTTATCCAGCGGTACATTATACGATGGGAGGTCTATGGGTAGATTATAACTTGATGACAGATATCCCTGGATGCTATGCAGCAGGAGAAGCTAATTTCTCCGACCATGGAGCTAACCGTTTAGGAGCTTCTGCACTTATGCAGGGATTAGCAGATGGCTATTTCGTTCTTCCTTACACGATAGGAGATTACCTTTCTCATGAGATTAGAACAGGAGAAATAGCTAATGACTCACCAGAGTTTATCCAGGCCGAAAAAGAAGTGAAGGCTAAAATAGATGGCTTCATGAATTCCAAGGGTGAAAAACCTGTAGACCACTTCCACATGCGTTTAGGTAAAATCATGTGGGAAAAATGTGGGATGGCTAGAAATGCTGTGGACCTTCAAAAGGCAATTGATGAAATTAAAGCCTTAAGAATAGAATTCTATGCTAATGTAAGAGTACCTGGTGTAGCAAATGGGGTAAACCAAGAGCTAGAAAAAGCAGGAAGAGTGGCTGACCTTATAGAGTTAGGAGAGTTGATGTGTAAAGATGCATTGCAACGTACCGAGAGCTGTGGAGGACACTTTAGAGAGGAATCTGTAGAGGTAGACGGAGAACAGAAAGGAGAGGCGAAGAGGGATGACGAGAACTTTACATTCGTTTCTGCATGGCAATGGAACGGAGAGTCAGGAAACCAAGAATTAGTGAAGGAGCCGTTAGAGTTTAAGGATATAGCAGTGAAACAAAGAAGCTACAAATAATCGATATTTAGAAGGAATTAAATCAAGTAAAATGAAGTTACTACTTAAGATTTGGAGACAAAACGGACCACAGGATAAAGGGAAGATGGTCGATTATAATGTAGACGGAATAGAAGGAGATATGTCTTTCTTAGAGATGATGGATATCCTAAACTCTCAGTTGATAGAAAAAGGAGACGAACCAGTTAATTTCGATCACGATTGTAGAGAAGGAATCTGTGGTTCATGCAGCATGTTCATTAATGGAGAAGCACACGGACCAGGAAGAAACGTTACTACATGTCAGCTTCACATGCGTTCATTTAAAGACGGTGAAACTATTTTTATAGAGCCATGGAGAGCTAAGGCATTCCCTGTGATTAAGGATTTAATGGTAGACCGTTCTGCATTTGACAGAATTATTCAAGCGGGTGGTTATGTATCTGTAAACACTTCAGGAAACACTCAGGATGCCAATTCTATTCCTATCCCTAAAGAAGATGCTGATTTGGCATTTGATGCAGCTACTTGTATTGGTTGTGGAGCATGTGTGGCCACGTGTAAAAACGCATCTGCTATGCTGTTTACATCAGCTAAAATATCTCAGCTTTCATTACTCCCTCAGGGACAAGTAGAAGGAAAGGAGAGAGTAATCAACATGGTAAACCAGATGGATTTAGAAGGATTCGGAAACTGCACTAACACTGGAGCTTGCGAAGTAGAATGCCCAAAAGGAATTTCTCTAGACAACATAGCACGTATGAATAGAGAGTATCTTTCTGCTACTGCTAAAGGGAAAAAATAGGATTTTTTCAGTTTGGAGTTCTGGGCTCTCAGTTTATAGTTCAGATTCTAATATTTTATCCTAATAAAATTTAAGGCCTTCGATTTATCGGGGGCTTTTTTAGTTTGGTGCTTTTTATCTTAACAACTCAAAGCACTGGGTGAACAATCAACACCATTTTTTATATTAAATTGTAACGTACGTTGAGAATTAAAAAGAAGCCATCAGTTTGAGTTTAGATATTGACAATAAAGAGTTTAACAAAGCAGCAGAATTTGTTCATCAGACAGATAAAATAATTTATCTCACTGGAAAAGCAGGTACTGGAAAAACGACTTTCTTAAAACACATAAAGAAAACTAGCCCAAAGAATATT
>Ga0114995_10002663_pt1 | contig 12343 bp, 7 predicted proteins | sample ArcticOcean_MG_C_11_FD_87038 | JGI IMG/M metagenome (GOLD analysis project Ga0114995, IMG submission 87038) | Marine microbial communities from western Arctic Ocean - ArcticOcean_MG_CB2_154 | ecosystem: Environmental > Aquatic > Marine > Oceanic | place: Arctic Ocean: Canada Basin | collected... | reverse complement strand
AATTTATATTTAATTCATTTTTTAAATAAAATTATATTTGATGCATTTTTACATAAAATTAAAATATATTTAATTCATTTTTTAAATAAAATTATATTTAATTCATTTAATTACTATTTGTGTGAATTAGGGGGGCAGCAGCCGCCATCTCAATCTCGACTTTTTTATATGGTTTTATATTAAAAAAGAAATTATAGATCCAAATGGCGCAATGAATACCAACAATTGCTATAAATAATAATGTTGGTACTAATTTTACTGGATCTGAAATATCTTTTTTAATATTAAAATCCGAAAAATCCGTACGAACAAGCATTATAATAAAAATAAGACCAAATAAATATCCTATAAGTGTTTTATTTTCTTGTAGTATAGTTAAAACTTCATTCCATGCCAGAATTAAAGGTTTAATAGTTAAATCAAACATTAATTTTGTTGTAAAGAAACTTGTTAGTAATATATTAAACAAAAAAATTGGTATTGATGTAAATATAGCTATCATTATTGCAAATGGATCACGTAACTTAAAAGAATCTCTTATTTGATAATAAGATAAATATAATAATATAAGAATAAAAAATATAAAATGAACTAACCAACTGGCTACAGGCAATGAAAAAAATAATAATATCGATTCTGGAATTATATCAAATATTTTTAATGTAGATATTATATTATTATGAACCCTTGTTTTTGCGTTAATCATAGAAGCTAAATACCAATCTATTAACTTTTCATAATCCATTCCATTATAATCTTTAAACAAATTGTATGGCCATTTAACCTTAGAATTTTTTTCTCCTTGTATGCGTGATGATTTTTTTCGATATTCCATGGAAGGACAAAATACTTGTGCAACTACTTCAAATAAAAATGGTGTGTTACATGGTGATACTGTTTTAGTACCATATGGCGCACCTCTACAATCATTTGGAAAAATACTATGTATTGTATCAGTTTTATCAGTTTTATCAGTTTTATCAGTTGTTATTAAAAATACTATACTTGCACTTAAAAATAAATAAATTAATACACATATTATCGCGAAAATAACATGTAATATGGGCCAGAGCAAACTTTTCTTTTTCTTTATTTCATAATCTTTTATTTCAGAATCATTATCAGACATTTATATTATATTATATTATATTATATTATAAAAATTACAACATTTACTAATTATACTGCAGATTTAAACTTTAATGAAGCTAAACCATCTGAAATTGTTAAATAATTATATTGTTCTTCCATTACTTTTAAATTAAAAGTGTATTCATATATTTGCCAATCTACTTTATTATAACTATGCGGTATACTATTGCCAGTATTAGATGCTGGCAAACATAATGGAATTATAGCTACTTTTGAAATATCATCATATTGTTCCGAATTAATATTTGTATATTCAAAATCTGTAAACTTATAATGTATTAAATTCATTGCGCCGTTTGGATCTATAATAAATGGATCAGTATTTAATCCAAAACTATAAACATATTGACCGGCAACTGTATTTCCAGAGGATCGCAAAAATGGTTCTACCAAATTTAAATATTCACTTTCTAGATCACCTTCGCGAAGTTTTCCATCTAATTTTAATCCCCATCTTTTTAATATAGTTTTTCTATTCTGTTTTCGAAATGGGCCTGTTATATATGGATTTAAACCAGTCGAATAATTATTAGGATTATTGAAACTTAAATCTGGTTTTTTAAATGAATAAGGAAAATATGGTGGAAGTTTATTCATTCCGGGCCATATACTTGTTGCTCCTGGAAATATTCCTTTATCATTAATATATGGTAGCCATCTATACTCAGCAACTAAATCTACAGGTACTTGTTTAATATAGTCATTCTTTCTATTATTTCCAGGTTCTGTTGCTCCGGTTATGTATCCGTTTATCACGGGTAAAATCGTTGGTGTTATATCCGGATTTGCCGTATTAAATGTTCTAGTTTCCCATACTGGCATTTCGCTTACTTTCGCAAACCCACTAGTTGGGTCATACCAATTATTAGATAACTCTGTACAATACATTGGCTGTAATGTATATGGTGAAAAATTACTATAACCCCAATTTGTATAATTAGACCACTCATTTCTTAAAGCTACATCAGATCTTTGTAAATACCACATCCAATTTGAAATTATACCATTTGATGTAAATCGATCAATTACATATGGTTTATGATTTTTGTTTTCAAAGAAATACTCTTGAACTTGCTTAATTATATAACTTTGTTTTCTTTTTACAAAAACTTGCTGTTCATCCTTATCTAAATATACATATGTACATAATAATTGTGGATTTGCATCCCATATACTTAATGATCTAAAATCTGCAGCTATATCAGCTGATTCTTTGCTTCTAAACACTGCTTGTCTTATATACTGCTGGTTTTGCGATGCATATTGTGTTGTAAACATATACATCTGATATAATGGATCTACTGTATTAATTGTACTTATATATGGGGCTCTACTCTGTGATTTAAATATATCTTTTTGAGAAAAAAATTGCCCACCTTTATTATAATAATCTGAATCATAATATTCATATATTGATGTACCCGACCCATTTTTTGTTATATTTTTAACTGCTAAATTATGATGATAATATGTATCAATCCAACTTCGTAAATCTCTAACTTTAAATAATTCTCTTAATGGTCTACATTGAATACTTACCCTTAACTCATTATATGTCAAACTAATCAATGGAAATGCCTGCGATGACCCAAACATATAATAAAAATTTAATGGAATACATAATGTTCTTTTAAATATAGATGGATTTAAATTAGCTCTTAACGTATAACTTTTATCTACTATATCATTAATATTTTCATATATCCTATATTGTTGTAGAAATGGATATAAAAATTCCTTAGGTTCCATACCCGTTGTTGGGTCATATGTACTTCTGTAATAAGTATTAGTTAATGGTGCTCCAAATAAACTGTTTGGATATAAACCATTTCGTTTTCCCGAAAAAGCTGGATCATTTAATTTTTTTATATTAGCGGTCATTTCATTAAATATATCTTTTTTTTCTTGAGAGAAATCACGATTTACAACATTCATCAAATAATCTCCTGTAAATTCCTGAATAATTAATCCACCGGAAGATAAAGTTACATTTTGTAATAATTGTGTTCCCAAATTTTCAACCCATTTAAAATCAAATGATTCAATAAATGGTGATTGAGACCAACCAATTTTTCTTGGAAAAAAATTTGCTGTTCCTGATATATCATTTATATTATATAATCCCGAAACAATTTTAGAAACAGGTATACAACCATTTGGTGGATTCGATGGAGGAGGTAATGGTGGTGTTGGTTGAAAACTACCGCAAGCATTTAACGACGAATTATTTTCTGGTGTACAAGTTGTATTGCCACAGGTTTCATATGAAACATTTGTATCACATGGTTCAAAATTATTTCCTTCAAATGTTCTCAATCCTCCAGGACAATCATATATATCAGAAGGTTCAACAAATACCGGACTCCAAATATGCGGCATTTGAATTATAAAAAAAGTATCTATAATTAAATCCCCCCATCTGGGTATACTAAATTCAAATGTTGATGGATCATTTTCTCGCAATTCTCTATTTGTTACATTACAATCAATAATTAATTTTTGTAAACCAAAATTTGTATATTTTTTATAAGTTGCTGTAAAAAAATTTTTTTTAGGATTTCCATTTATTATTATATTTCTATTTCCAAAAGCTAATATATTTAATAAACCTCCTGTCATTTATATTTATTTAATATATATATTTTATATATATTTAATATATATTTTATACTATTTAGTTCTTGTTAATACTAAACCGGCAATTCCATTTTCTATTTGAAATATATTATACCTTTCCTCCATAATATGCAAATTATAACTAAATACATATTTTTCAATTAATCTTATACTTGTTGTAACAGCATTATTTTTCAACTCATTATTACATGTAACTGATGCAGTAATTCGATTAGATAAAAATGGACCAATTGGAGTTGCATTTAAAAAAGGATCTTCTATATCAGAAAATATATTCCATGGCGGTTTAGTATTAGGTAAAATATTTTTTTTTAATGGTGGGTCTGATAACTTATATGACCAATTTACATTATTTATTCTTGATAAATTAACAGCACCAGATGGTTGATAAACTAAAGGATCAGTATTAAGACAAAAATTATAATAAAAAACATTATTTAATCCTGATCCATTACTTCTACTATATCTATCAACCCAAGATACAATTGATGCATCTAATTCATTTTCTCTCACTAAACTATTAAAATATAATCCCCAACTTAATAATATATCTTCAGAATTTTGAATTGAATATTCGGTTTGCCAGACAATATTATTCAATCTACCATTATTAGGTAAAAGAGCGCCATCATATATTTGTGGTATTGAATAAGGATTTGTTAATCCATTTATTGATGTAGCAAGAGATTCGTCGTTTTTATATAATAAATTACTATAATTACTCCACTCATTTCTAAATTTAACATCAGATCTTTGAAAATACCACATCCATGATATAACTAATCCTTGTGTCTGAATTGTTGTATAATTGTCCCCACCTAATAAATCATAAATTGTTTGTTCGTGAACTTCTCTGATTAAATATGATTGACATTTATTTGCCAAATCATTACGCTCATTCTCTGGCAAAAATGTATAATTTCCTATTAAATGAACATCGGCAAACCACTGTTGTGGAACTTCTTCATAATATTTTTTAATTACTTCATTTGCATCTAATGGAAAAGGTAAAGCGCCTATTTCTTTTATATGAGAACCGATTGGGTCTTGCTTTTTGTTTGTTATTATTTTTGGCGGAGGTTCTTTTAAAAAATATCGTAGATTATAAATATCTCTAGAACAATTTGGTGCTGTATATAATACAGGTATTACTGATGCTATTTGCAATTGTTTCGCAACTACACTATCTGGTGCTGCTAGTTGTGATTGAACATACCATGATGCTACATCTTTATTTATATTTAGTTGATTATCTAATGGAATACCAAAATTTTCAGCACCCAATACTATATTAGTCGCGGGATCTGGAATACTTTCATTATATATTATATTATTCGTAGGTGGATTTGCTAATTTATCCGCTTCAAACTGATAAAATGCATTCACACTATTTTTTATCTCTACTAAATTAATTGATTCTTCTGCAGGCTCATAAGTTCTTTCATTATCAATCGGTGTTGATTCACGCACAGAAGAATTATATTTTAAATTATCATTTGCTGATTGTATCGTTAATTCATTTATAACATTTTTTATTACCCACCACTCATTTACTGGTCTCATTTCTACTTCAATTCTTAATTCGCTATATTGCATACTTATTAAAGGTATGGGTGTTTTATTATTTAAAGTTGACCATAAATTTATTGGAATATACAATTGCCTTGACCTGATTGACGGTTCTAATCCATATGCCATTTTATCTAAATTTCCAAAATATGCTGCGTTCGGATAATTTCCATTCCGATTAGAATAATTAGCTGGATCTATTAAATCGTTTGTATTTCCAATCATTCTATTAAAATTTTTTTTTTGATTTTCACTAAAATCTCTATATACCATATTTAATAAATATTGCCCTGTAAATTCTTGAATAACATTATTATTAGCATACATTTTTATAGATTTTATTGCTTGGACCCCAATATTTTCTATCCATTTAAATTCTAATGGATATATTCTATTTATCCATTTCATGCCGCCCGGAGTAGGTGTTTCATTTCTTACTTTTATGTCACTACTATCTAATGTTAAATTATATATTGAATAAGCTGTATTACATGAACAATCACAATTACTACATTTAATACATTCGCCTTGATTCGCAAAATACGTATTTACACCATCCGATAAATTTATTGGAGAAATTTCATCAAACTCTTCCATCTGCGTTGTAATATTAGTTCTGCACGCTGAACAAAACAATGCAGTTGTACCTCCAAATGATATTAATGGACTCCATATATTTGGTAAAGTAAACGAGAAATAAACTTCCTGTAATAAATCACCATATCTTGGAATATTAAAATTATAAATTGACGGACTAGTATAATTTAACTTTGTTGAACCTTCAAAATCTATTCTAAATTTTTGTTTACCAAAATTATTATGAGCCACAAAAGTTTTTTTAAAAAATGATTTATCTACATTTCCTATTAATATTGTATCTTCATTGCTCTGAAATAATAAATTTAATAATCCTCCTACCATATATATATGGTATTTAAAATTAAAATTTAAACTTTAATTTTAAATATTAATTTGTAAATTAAAATTTAAATATTAATTTGAAAATATTAATTTGAAAATATTAATTTGAAAACATAAATCTTGCCATCCCACCTGAAAATGTTAAAACATTATATCTTTCTTCCATTATATGTAAATTAAAATTATAATCAAAATTTGTATATATCGGCGATTCAACCGTATTTATAGGACCGCCGGGTGCTTCATTGTTAAAATACTTTCCCGGGTCTTTCCAAGCATCCATATATTCTTGACCATCATTCGTACAATTTTTATTTATTTCAAATGCTGCATTTTCATAATCATTTATAAATTCTTCTGGTAACATCTCTCTATATGGATCTATTGTTGAAAATTCAAATGCCACATCAACAAATCTTGTCATATTCATTCCACCCGATGGTTGTAAATTTGTATTATTTTCTATATTAAAATTATAACAATATAAACCATCTTTTGTAGACCCTTCATTTATTAAATATTGTTCCAAATACTGATTTATTCCAGACGGTAATATGCTCTCCCTTTCCAAATTATTACAATATAAACCCCATTCTACCATAATTTCTTTTGCATTACCTGGATGCACTGGACCTGTTATATATTGAAAACAAGGATTAAATTCATCTGACACATTTACTGGAGTATAAAATGGTGCCACCGGAGACATATAAGGAGTATTAACTGATAACAAATCGGTTAATGTAAACGATATATCTACACTCAATATACACGGATAGGGCATCTTATTATTATAAGGCCAATTTGAATAATTTGACCATTCATTTCTTAATATTACATCAGACCTTTGAAAAAACCACATCCACGATACGGTTAATCCATTTGCATCAACATTTTCTCGTCTAGTTCCCTGTACATGTGGTACTGTTTTTTCAAAAACTTGTTTTATTAAATATTTTTGCGGCAATCCTGCCATTATTCTTCTCTCATCTTTATCTAAAAATGCATATGTTGATACTAAAGATACATTTGCCGCTGGCCCAGATCCTAAAGTAGGCGCATACCATATTTCTGATATTAATTTAAAATATGATTGTGTATCTATGCCCTGACCATTTCCTATTGGTGGTGGATCGCCAAAAATATAACTTATATCTCCTAAACAAAAGGTACCTTCGGGCGGCGGTAATAAAAAATAAAAACTACTATATCTATTATCTTGAAAATTTGGTCTTATATATGGTGGATCATAATACTTAAATGTATTACAACAATTTTTTGGTATTTGTGTAACCATAGAAATATCGGAAACCCATTTTTCAAAATAATCTAAATCTCTTACAACACATAATTCTTGAAATGGACGAAGCTCAACTTCAATCTCTAATTTTGAATAATGTAAAGAAATTAATGGAACACTCTGATAACTTGAAAATGTTTCCCAAAGAAATAATGGCACAAATAAAGTTCTTCCTCTGATTGATGGCTCTAACCCATTTGACCATTCTTTTGCAGTTAATCCTCCCCAAGAAACTGATGGATAATTACCATTTCTATTTGAAAAGTTTGCAGGATCTGTAAATTCGGTTGTATTTCCTATCATCTTTTCAAATAATTTGTATTTTTCACTAGTTAAATCACGCTGAGCCTTACAATACAAATATTGACCAGAATATTCTTGAATCGGTCTTCCATCTATTAAATATGTTACTTTTTTAATTGCTTGTACCCCTACATTTTCTATCCATTTAAATTCATATGGCTGACAATATATTAATCCGGATAAATCTGGGTCCATTGGCTTCCCAGTTGACCCATCGTATGGTATAGGAATTGTGTAAATTGGACTATAAATATCTGGCCATGACATCGATAAAAATGTATCAGTTAACATATCTCCATAAAATGGAATAGTAAATCTATATTTAGAATCCGTAAATAAATTAAACTCATTATTTTGCGAATATGGTAATGAAAATCTTTGAAGCCCAAAATTTCTGTATTTAGCATAAGTTGTTTTAAAAAAAGTTTTTTGAGGATTACCATTTAATATTTTATTTATATCTCCTGTCGCAACTAAATTTAATGTTCCTCCTCCCATATAATTATTATATTTATTATAATTATTATATTTATTATATTTATTATATTTATTATATAATAAATATATAAATAAATATGAGTGAACCTATGAGTAAACCTATGAGTAAACATATGAAAATTTTTCAAGAGAACTCACAAAAAGAAATAGCAGAACTATTTAAAAAGGTACGTGAAAAGATGCGTATCCTAGAAGAAAACAAAATTAAATTTTTTGCTCTAGGAATTATTTTTATCTTAATTATTACCATAATTTATTATGTTAAATATAAAATGTCATTATATAGTAAAAATTGTAATACTCTTAAAAAAATATATAGTAGTAGACCAAAATTAATTAGTGTTAATGAAAATTCTCCTTATTTACTAAGAGATTTTTATATTAAAACAGCATATAATTGTTGTGCTAGTGGACAATTTAAAAATGATTTTGTTGGTCTATGTGCTCTTCAAACATGTATTGAACAAGGTGTTAGATGTCTAGATTTTGAAATATATTCAATTAATGACGAACCAGTTATAGCTGTATCATCTGTAAATGATTTTACGATTAAAGAATCTTTTAACAGCATACCCACTTCGGCCGCATTTAATACAATTATTAACAATGCATTTTCTGCATCAGTTTGTCCAAATCCAAATGACCCATTAATTCTTCACTTTAGATTATTGAGTAGTAATACTACCATGTATAATAAATTAGCACAACAAATTAGTAGTATTTTAAATTCAAGAACTCTTGGCGTTGACTATAGTTTTGAAAATCATGGGAAAAATTTAGGAGCCTTACCTATTAAAAATTTTGTAAATAAAATTATTATTTTTGCAGATGCTAGCAATCCTTTATTTCAAAAAACAAAATTAGACGAATATATTAATATGGCCAGTGGAACACCTTTTATGCGTATTTTACCTTTTCAAAATGTTAAATTTACACAAGATTTATTACTCAAAGATTTTAACAAAAAAAATATGACAGTTGTTTTACCAGATTGGAGTGCAAATGATCAAAATCCGAATTTTAATATTGCAAGACAATATGGATGTCAAATGATTGGTATGTCATTTCAAAACTTTGATAGTAATCTTGAACACTATAATGCTTTTTTTGATGGCCAACGCAGTGCATTCGTTTTAAAACCAGAAAATTTACGATTTAAACCTATAGCTATAAAAGTTCCAGAACCACCGCCAAAATCATATTCTTTTGCGAGTAGACCAATTAAACGTGATTTTTATGATTTCAAAATATAATTTTATTCTAATTTTATTCTATTTTTATTCTATTTTATTATATTTTTATTCTATTTTTATTATATTTATATAATATAATAATAATGACATCTAAAATAAAGAAAAAAACACGTAAAAAAACTAATTTACTCGAAAAGGAACTTGATATTTTACGTAAAGCAATTGAATATAAAAAACAAGAAAATAAATTTTATTTAAAAGATAAAACTATTAAAAATATATTTCAAATTTTAGAATCTTTTTTAAAAAAGAAACAATTAGTATGTTATGGTGGAACTGCTATTAATAATATTTTACCTATAAGTGATCAATTTTATGATAAAAATATAGACTTGCCTGATTATGACTTTTTTAGTCCAAATGCTTTAAACGATGCAAAGGAATTAGCCAATATATATTATAACGAAGGGTTTGATGAAGTCGAGGCTAAATCCGGTGTACATGAAGGAACTTACAAAGTTTATGTAAATTTTATTCCGGTTGCTGATATCACCGAACTTGATAGTAATTTATTTACCGCGTTACAAAATAATGCAATTATTAAAAAAGGTATTTATTATGCGCCCGCAAATTTTTTGCGAATGTCTGGATATTTAGAATTATCAAGACCTGACGGTGATATATCTAGATGGGAAAAGGTATGGGGACGACTACGTTTACTTAATCAAAATTATCCTATATTAAATAAAAAATGCGCGGGTAAAGATCTTATTAAACATTTTAAAAATCCATTTGAAAATTTTAATAAAATACACAAGATTGTATTTGAAAGCGTGGTCAAACAAAAACTTGTTTTTTTTGGCGGATATGCGCTTTATTCTTATGCGAAACATATGAATAATAGTGACCATAAACATTTTAAAAATAATCCGGATTTTGACGTTTTATCAATTGATCCTTTAAGCTCCGCTAATATTATAAAAAATAATCTTATAAAAAATAATGTTAATAATGTTACTATACAATATCACAAACCAATTGGTGAAATTATATCTGAACATTATGAAATTAAGGTAGATGATAATTCTATCATATTTTTATATAAAACTAATGCTTGCCATAGTTATAATACAATTAAAATAAATAATAAAGTTATTAATATAGCTTCAATTGATACAATGTTAAGTTTATATCTTGCATTTTTATATGCTAATCGAACCTATTATGATACTACTAGAATCCTATGCATTTCTCAATTTCTATTCAATCTTCAAATAAAAAATAGGCTTAGTCAAAAAGGCATTTTAAAACGTTTTACTACAAAATGCTATGGTAATCAACAAACCCTAGAAGATATTAAAGCTAATAAATCTTTTATATATAATGAACTTAAAAATGAATATCGGTTTAATGAATATCAAAAACATTTTTTTAGATACATACCAACAAAAAATAAATCTACAAAAAATAAATCTACAAAAAATAAATCTACAAAAAATAAATCTACAAAAAATAAATCAACAAAAAATAAATCTACAAAAAATAAATCTAAAAAACATAAATCTAAAAAACATAAATAGAGAGAAAAAATGTAATAGAGAGAAAAAATTGAAATATTTGTCATTTACATTATTTACAATGTAAATGACAATTCGTATCGCGCTGATTGCTAGTTACTTAATTCAAATGGTAACGGCAATTCCTGGTAGGATTAGTGTTCCAACCGGAAAAATCATTGTTTTATATACGAATCGTAAATTGCAAAATGCTACGTATGATGGACCGGTTGTTTATTTTGATCCAATATTTTCAGAACCTCAAATTGTGGACATTGAAAGTCAAAAAGATACTATCAATTCATTTCAATGCGTCGCGTCAGATGATCAAATTGTTACATTCCCTCGTATTGATGTAACAAATCAATTGCCAAAACAACAAGTTATTAAGGTACTATCAAAATTTGAAAAATTTTATGACTCTCCAGCAATTCCTTATGATAAAATCCTGATCTACGATGAAACAATTAGTTACATGAAAGAATTATGTACACAAATGAGTGGCGAAGAACTACGCAAAGAAAAATATGATAGTTTAAATGAGATGTTACTCGATCATCTTACAATCTTTCAAACCAACCGCGTAGAACTTAATGGCGATAGCACCGGAATTAAAATTCTTCGCGTATTTATTGAAACGCCTACTTTAGATCCTAAAGTAGAGCAGAATCGCCGCGAAATTGCAGTTCAAAAAACAGCCAAAATGGCTGAAGAATATCGGCAAAAAACAGAACTAAAGCGAAAAGAAACTGAAAACAAACTTCAAGAATTAGAAGCAGAAAAGCGTCGCAAGATTGAAATTACATATAATATCCAAAAAATTGAATCAGAAGAAACTCAGGCAAAATTAAATAAAATTAAAGCAGACTCTGACGCAAATGACATTCGTACTCGTGCAGATGCAAACTCATATGCAGCATTTAAACAAGCTCAAGACAAAAAAGCGCAAATTGAAGCTGAGTCAAATGCTTTATATAATGCTCCGCCAGAATATCTTCGTAAATTACAATTAGAAGCATTCGGTTGTCAAAATAAAGTTTATTGGGGTAATGACCTACCAGATATATTTCTTCCATCAAACAAAGACGCATTTTAAAAACCTATTGCATTTGCATAATGCAATTTTTATAACAATTGATACATTTTTGATAACAAGTTATAAGATTTTGATAACAATTTTTATCATTATTTTTATAACTAACTAATTTATAATT
>Ga0114995_10002662_pt1 | contig 12345 bp, 11 predicted proteins | sample ArcticOcean_MG_C_11_FD_87038 | JGI IMG/M metagenome (GOLD analysis project Ga0114995, IMG submission 87038) | Marine microbial communities from western Arctic Ocean - ArcticOcean_MG_CB2_154 | ecosystem: Environmental > Aquatic > Marine > Oceanic | place: Arctic Ocean: Canada Basin | collected... | reverse complement strand
CCATATAAAAATATTTTAAAAATTTGATTATTAGGTTCAGGAAATAGATCAGATTTTACAAAAAATAAAATTATCAATAAAGACGGTACTATTGTAATTAGTAGAGTTGACATAATCTTACCCTATCTTTTTGAAGTAGTTTTTTCCATACCTATTGCATACCTGGCTTGATTATAGGTCACCCATTGAGTAAGCTGTTATTGTTGTAGATGAAAGGTTATTTGAGTTTTTGTTTTCCTGGATTAGCTTGGTGTAAACGAGATGCTCTACCAGCTGAGCTAACCGCCCTGAGTTAATCAATCAGGATTTACTTACCAAAAACAACGTCTTATTACTTTCTAAGGTGACTTTCGTCAATGGTTAAGAGTACTAATAAAACAAGAACAATTCGAGATTCTTGTGTACCTAGTGTGACCATAGTTTGACCAACAATCTAAGAAGCACGGGCTGAGGCAATGGGTAACAGATATATCTAGAACATTACAGAAATCAAAAATAGGCCTAGACCACTTGTAAAATAAATATTAATATCTGATTAATAATGCATAGACAATATAATGGTTGTTGAGGGGTCTATTTAAAAAATAAAAGTTGGTCTGTCTACAGCTGAGTTAATAAATTTAGAATTCTTTGATAAACGTAAAGTCATTTCTCTAAGATTGTCCCTAACATAGTTATCTGTATTTGTTGGGTATTTAATTTCCAATATACACTTGAGAGAAAAGTTTTTCATTAAATCAAGTTGACTTAGATTTTTAAGATAAATGCTCTTCAAGCTATAATCAACAGTAGCTCTGACATTATTGTTATTTGATATAAAATACTCTCGATTGTAATTAGTCGTGAGTACTGGGTAAATAATATTACAAGGCTTTACAATTTCATTAATTGTGTTCTGTATAAACTCTAAATTTTCTTTATTTAAAAAATTAATTCCATTTAATTTATCAACTTTATAATTCAATTTTTTAGTTACAAAGCCATCCTTACTTTTAATCTCTAATATAGGATTATACAGTTTTAATTTTTTTCCATACCACCTGAGTCTGATTTTTTTTTTATTTCTAATACCATCTAAATTTTCTCTAATTGAAGAAAGTTTATTATCATCAAAATAAATAGAATTTACTTCTCTTTCTGGAAACTGTTTTTTAAAAAAAAATTTTGATCGAATTAAAGAATTAATTAATGGTAAGTGATCATTGCCAATATAAATCCATTTTCTTTCAAATCTACTTGTATTTTTAAGAACCATTAGCACCTATTAATTGAAGCTTTTTATTATTGATAATTGAAAGTATTTTTTTTGAAGTAATCATTAACTTTTTATTATTTGCTGTAATGTCTGATTTTTTATCTTTAAGCCACAAAGTATGAAAGTTTTTTATATCATAATTTTTTACAATTAAAGAGCCATAATCATACTCTCGTTTTTTTTGGTATGCAGCAAAGGGAATTGCCACTTCATTAAATGTAATATTTGTTGAGACTACCTTTGAACCATCCTTGCTTACAATACCAGCGAATGCATTTTGTGCATTAATTTTTAAAATTGAAATATTTGAATTTTCACCTACACTAATTGCTTTATCACTTACATTTTTAAAGTTTATATTACTTATTGATGCATTAGATCCTGAAAAATCAATCGCATCATTTTTGATATTTTCAAAATTGGATAAATTAATTTGACCATTGCTAAAATCAATATCTATTGCATCTGAGCTAATATTTTTATAGTCATTTTGATTAATTTGAAATGCAGAATTAATAATGTTTAATGCATCTTCAGAGTAAATATTTTCAAATTTAGTATTAATAATTTTAACTTTTGTTGCATTAAAATTTATAGCGCCATAAACCAAAAACTCTGTATTTTCATTTAAACCTTTTAAATAAGAAAATTTTGTATTTTGAACTATCGTAGTTTCATCAACATCTGTAATTAATATACCACCACCGTGATTATCATTTTTACCACTAATTGACACTTCACCTTTTGATGAACCTATAATCCATGGTGAATTAGATATTATAAAAGCATTATTTATAAGCACAATTTTCTGATTAGGTTTAATCACCACTATTAGATTTTTGGGAATATATAAGTTCTTATCAATTATAACTTCATCTGTAATTAAAAATAGCTTTTTATTTTCTTTATAAAAATACTTTTCATATTTTAAAGATTCGGTTGTTTTAAATTTTTCATAATTATAATTAGAATTTAAATAATCTATTTTTTTAAGAGTCAAATTTTGATTGAACATTTTATAAAATTCTACATGACCACAAGTTAGATTTTTGTCTAATGTTTCTAAAACATTTATAGAAGTGTCATAAAAGTTATTTAATATTGTGTTTAATGGTATCTTTATTTTTTTGTCACCTCTATTACAAATAATATTTTTAACCATATTTAAATCATAATTATGTGTATGATTTTTGATTATAAATGTAGTCTTATTTTTCTTTAATACCTGAAGTCTATTATCTTTTTTTAATTTATCTATTATATTTTGAGCCTGATACATGAAGTCCTCTAGTGAAAAATAATACAAGCCCATACCACTCGTTCCATTATGAAACCAAAAATCATCAGCATATATTTTAGAGTTGATTCTATTAATTTGTAACTCATTAGAAGAAATAAAATCTTTGATAAATTTTGCTGAACTGATTTCTGATAATTTCTCAATATAAATATTATAGAAATCTTGATTTAATCTTTTTCCATCAAAAAATATTTTTCTCAACCATCCAAGTCCTTGCTCCTCTTCTATTTTGCTTGTATTAAATAAAAAATCAATCAATAGCTTATTTTCATATCTTTGATTAAATTTATAAAAATTAGGTTTAAATCTATGCCCATCAAATGGCACTGGCTCAAATAAACCATTTATTGGGTTATAATAGAATTTTACACTCTTTAGTAAGGCCCCATGCCTTGTTCCTGTTAAGTCAATAATAGCAAAAAATGATGCCCATTTTTCTAAGTCAAAAACATCTTCTGCTTTTATTTTGTTATCAAAAAAGTCTCTTAATTTCTGGGATGCACTCAAAGCAATTGATTTGTTCTCTAACTTACCCCAAAACTTTTTATTATAAATTTCAAATACAGGATCAATGTTTGAAGTATTTAAATCCTCGTCTAGTCCAAAAATAGGTCCATTTCTTCTTTTATTTCTCTCTATTAACTCTTTACCAAAACCCTCTTCTAGAACGAATAAACCTTTATCCTCTCCATTAATAGACAAGTTGATAAATTTATATGTAAGTTTTATTAAACCAAAATCTTCTGCTAGCTCATGGAATATCCACTCATGTACATAGTTTCTGATAATAGGCTTCTGCAAAGCAAATTTTTTTATTCCAAATAAATAATCATTTTTTTTTATTTCAATCTTATATGAAGTTTTATCCTTAGATTGATAGTGAGCAATCCGGTCTCCCTTCAATCTTGCTTCACCACTATATTTTTTTTTATTATAAGTTACATCTACTTTAATTTTTGGGAGTAAATCTCTTGGTGGTAGTTCACCTCTTTGTAAACTATTCTTTCTTATTTTTTCTAAGATTATTATATCTTCAAATTTTATATCTAAATTTATCTTTTCTAATTTATTAAAATTACTTTTTAAGCCTAAATAAATAATTTTGGGTAGATAAATATATTCATATCTTCCAGATCTTGCAATTTTATCTAAAAGAAAATTCTTAAAAATTTTATAAGATACTGTATTTAAAACTACTGTAAAAGAAAACAGTCCAACAAAAAATGTTACAATGAAATAAATTAATAAAAACTTATGAGCATTGATTTTTTCTTTTTTGATTTTTTTTTCATGTTTAATAATCATAACAATAGATTAGAATCACAGCGATAAATCATCATTATAAGAAAGAATCACTTTTGAATTTTTATATTCTTTTTTAATAAACTCTGAAAATTTTGTAAGATCTTCAAAAACATTTGGTCTTACATCTAAATTGATGGTTGTATTGTTCTCACTTCTAGACATTGAAATAAATTTTAATTCCTTAGATATCTCTTTAATTCTTAAAATTATGCTATCAATTTGCTTGTCATCAATATCTTGATCAATAACTATACCAACACTTAGTTTTTGCTCTAAATTTTTTTTCAATCCTTTTAAATATTTTGAATATAGAGCTATTATTAAAAGTGAAAAAAAAATACCTATAGTTATTATAATGAGTTGATTTGCTCCACATCCAAGTCCAATTGCTATAATTAGAAATAAATAGACTAATTCCTCTGGTTCCTTAATTGCTGCCCTAAATCTAACTATTGAAAGAGCTCCAACTAACCCTAAGGATAATGCCAAGGAACTTTTGACTATCATTATAACAATACTTGTTGCAACACCAAGTATCACAAAAACTTTAGAAAATTCTTTTCTATTAGAAAGGGTTGTTGCATATTTGTTATAAAATAGCTGTACAAAGAAACTTAAAATAGCAGCACACAACAAGCTAATTACAAATCCAATTAGATCTATTTGAATATTTTGATTTACAAAAAAGTTTAAATCACTCTTTGATAAATTTTGAAAATTTTCCATTACTGCATTAAACATACTTTTAATACCTACTTTTATCAATAGTCGGTTGGTGTAGTCTATTAGTGTTGATTATAAAGAGTGAGTAATTACTTTTGGAATTATAGCCTTTCTCTTTGTAAAAGAGATGCTTTACCAACTGAGCTAACCGCCCAAAACAAGCGCTACTATTACATCAACGAATAGATAATGTAAATTGGTAATTACTGAATACTAGCTTGGGATTTATCACCTGATTTTGAAATACTTTCAACCTCAACCCACTCAACTCTTTTTAATTCTTTGGTTAAAGCAATTTTTAGCACTTGGTCAGCATGCTCAACTGGGGTTATTCTAATATCATCAATAATTTTTTTAGGCATATCAACTAAATCTTTTTCATTTTCTTTTGGTATAATAACTTCTTTTATGCCAGCTCTATGAGCAGCTAATAATTTTTCTTTAAGACCACCTATTGGTAAAACCTGCCCTGTTAATGTTACTTCTCCAGTCATAGCAACATCTCTTCTTACGGAGATATTAGTTATAGCAGATACGATAGAGGTAACCATTCCAATACCAGCAGATGGGCCATCCTTAGGTGTGGCACCTTCTGGCACATGAATGTGAAAATCTTTTTTTTCAAATAGAGGTGGAATGATTCCATATTCTAAACTTTTAGATCTAACAAATGATTTGGCTGCCTTAATAGATTCTTGCATTACATCCCCTAGTTTTCCTGTAATTTGCATTCTTCCTTTACCTGGCATTATAACAGTTTCAATTTTAAGAATTTCTCCACCATATTCTGTCCAAGCTAGGCCTGTAACAACACCAATCTTATCTTCATTTTCTAGTTCACCAAACTTAAATTTTTCAATACCAAGATAATTATGTAGATTTTTTAAATCGATGTTAACTTCTTGTTCTTCTCCTGACACAACTTTTTTAACAACTTTTCTTGCCACTTTTGAAATTTCTCTTTCTAAATTTCTAACACCAGACTCTTTTGTATAACTTCTGATAATTTCTTTAATAATATCTTTAGATAGAGTCATTTCTTTTTCTTTAACTCCATTTTCTTTAATTTGTTTCGGTAAAAGATATTTATTAGCAATACTAATTTTTTCATCCTCTGTATATCCTGCCAGTCGAATAACTTCCATCCTGTCTAATAATGGTGGCAAAATATTTAAAGTATTAGCTGTTGTTACAAACATTACATCCGATAAATCATAATCAACTTCTAAATAATGATCATTGAATGTTGCATTTTGTTCAGGATCTAATGCTTCGAGTAGAGCAGAAGATGGATCACCTCTATAATCGTTACCAATCTTATCTATTTCATCAAGAAGAATTAAAGGGTTCTTTGTTCCAGCTTTTTTCATCATTTGAATAATTTTTCCAGGCAAAGAACCTATGTAAGTTCTTCTATGACCTCTAATTTCAGCTTCATCACGCATACCACCAACTGACATTCTTACAAATTCTCTGTTGGTTGCTTTTGCAATCGATTTTCCTAAAGACGTTTTTCCAACACCAGGAGGACCAACTAAACATAAAATAGGGCCTTTAATTTTATTCATTCTTTTTTGAACAGCTAAAAATTCAATAATTCTTTCTTTAACTTTATCTAAACCAAAATGATCAGTATCCAGAACATCTAGTGCTTTTTTAAGATCTATAGCAACTTCACTTTTTTTAAACCAAGGTAAGTCAATCATCCAATCAAGATAGTTTCTAATAACAGTTGCCTCTGCAGACATCGGACTCATATTTTTTAATTTTTTAAGCTCTGCCATACATTTTTTTTCTACATCTTTTGGCATTTTTGATTTTAAAATAGATTTGTTTAGGCTTGAAGTTTCATCTTTTCCATCTTCAATTTCCCCTAGTTCTTTCTGAATAGCTTTAAGTTGTTCGTTTAGATAATACTCTCTTTGGGTTTTTTCCATTTGAGTTTTAACACGACCTCTAATTCTTTTTTCAACACCAATAATGCTAGCTTCATTTTCTAAAATTTTAATTATAGAATTAAGTCTTTTTTTTACATCAACAGTTTCAAATATTTGTTGTTTTTCTGAAATTGTAGCAGTCAAATGAGATGCAATATTATCTGCTATATGAGATGCATTAGTTAATTTTTTGATATTATTAACAGTCTCACTTGAAACTTTTTTATTAATTGATGATAATTTTTCAAGTTTCCTAATTGCAGTCATTGCAAGAGGGATTAAATCTTCATCTTTTGTTACGACATCGTGATGATGCGCATACTCACAAATTATAAAATTGTCATTATCAATAAAATTTAATATTTTAACCCTTTTACTTCCTTCCACTAAAACTTTTACCGTTCCATCAGGTAATTTTAATAATTGAAGAATATTTCCTTCACAACCATACATAAATACATCTGTTTTTTTAGGATCATCTATCTCAGAATTTTTTTGTGTAACGAGAATAATTTTTTTATCTTTTTTCATAACCTCATTTAAGGCAGAGATTGACTTGTCTCTTCCAACAAATAGTGGAATTACCATATTTGGAAAAACAACTATGTCTCTTAATGGTAATAAAGGCTTTTCAATTTTAACATCCATGTCTTAAATATGGATATTAAATATGATATTGCAATAGCTATTTATTAGTTATTAACGTTAAAATTAAGCAGCAGAAGTTTTGTCTGCTTTAGATTTACTGTTATTTTTTGAATGGACGATAATAGGTTGTGTTAGCCCTTTAGCAGCACTGGTATCAACAATTACCTCTTCTACGTTATCTTGACTCGGCAAATCATACATTGTTTTTAATAAAATATTTTCCAAAATAGACCTAAGTCCCCTAGCACCAGTTTTTTTCTTAATTGCTTTTTGAGCAATTTCTTTAAGAGAATTTTCTTTAAAACTTAATTTAGCTCCATCTAGCTTAAACAATTCTTGATATTGTTTGACTAAAGAGTTTTTAGGTTCTTGTAGTATTTTAACTAGAGATTTTTCATCTAAATCCTCAAGAGTTGCTATCATTGGGAGTCTACCAATAAACTCTGGTATCAAGCCATATTTTAATAGATCTTCAGGTTCTAAACTTTTCATCCATTCACCAGTTTTTTTATCTTCAGTATTTTTTACGTTTGCACCAAATCCAATTGAAGTACCTTTGTCTCTTTGAGATATAATTTTATCTAAACCAGCAAAAGCACCGCCACAAATGAATAGAATATTTGTCGTGTCTACCTGTAAAAATTCTTGTTGAGGATGTTTTCTGCCACCTTGAGGCGGAACGCTTGCCACAGTTCCTTCCATAATTTTTAACAAAGCTTGTTGCACACCTTCCCCAGAAACATCTCTTGTAATAGATGGATTTTCAGATTTTCTACTAATTTTATCTACTTCATCAATATAAACTATTCCTCTTTGAGCTTTTTCAACATTATAGTCAGCAGCTTGTAATAATTTTAAAATAATATTCTCAACATCTTCACCCACATAACCAGCTTCAGTTAATGTTGTGGCATCTGCCATTGTGAATGGAACATCAAGAATTCTAGCCAAAGTTTGAGCTAGTAATGTTTTACCACAACCAGTTGGTCCAACTAAAAGAATATTAGACTTAGAAAGTTCTACTGTTTTGCTAGTTTTACTTTCATAGTTTAATCTCTTGTAATGATTATGAACGGCTACTGATAAAACTTTTTTAGCATGGGGTTGCCCTATGACGTAATCATCTAATACTGCGCAAATTTCTTTAGGGGGAGGAAGTCCATCCTGGTGTTTAACAAAATTATCTTTACTTTCTTCTTTAATAATATCCATGCAAAGTTCAACACATTCATCACAGACAAAGACTGTGGGACCTGCTATTAGCTTTCTTACTTCGTGTTGGCTTTTGCCACAGAAAGAGCAGTAAAGAATATTTTTATTATTAGTTGTCATAAATTTTTTAAACGAATCAATTATAGTACTTTAATATAAATGAGTCATACTAATCAAGTGTACCTTTTAATGAAATCAAGATGTTGTGGTTTAAGATCTTTTTTCTACTACTTCGTCAATTAATCCAAAATCTTTAGCAACCTCAGCTGTCATGAAATTGTCTCTCTCAAGGGCTTTTTTTATATCTTCGACTGATTTACCTGTATGCCTTGAATAAATTTCATTAAGTCTTTTTTTCAGTGCAAGAACTTCATTAGCATGTATTTCAATATCTGTTGCTTGACCTTGAAAACCAGCTGATGGCTGATGAACCATTATTCTGGAGTTAGGTAACGAAAACCTTTTGCCATTTTTACCAGCTGTTAATAAAAATGATCCCATCGACGCAGCCTGACCAATACATAAGGTTGAAATATCAGGCTTAACATACTGCATAGTATCATAAATACCTAGACCAGCAGTAACAAGTCCCCCAGGACTATTTATATATAAATTTATATCTTTTTTAGGATCTTCAGATTCTAAAAATAGAAGTTGTGCTGTAACTAAAGAGGCCACATTATCATTTATAGGACCTACTAAAAAAATTATTCTTTCTTTAAGAAGTCTTGAGTAGATATCGTATGCTCTTTCACCCTTATTGGTTTGCTCTACTACCATTGGGACTAACGTATTCATTTGTTCAGAAAAATTTTTAGTCATAGACTGATTCTCTATACTTATACAACTTGTGATTACTTTTTGCTAACTTTTTTTGTTTTAGTGGCTAGAGTACTATTTTTTATTGTTTTTGCTTTTGCTTTGGTTTTAATTTTTTTTTCTCCAGGGTGATCATGATTTTGGTCATGTTCCTGTTTTTGATGATTTTTCAAAATTATCTCTGCTTCTTCTTTAGTTATTTCTTTTTTGTTTGGCTTTGCCTTTTTTTTAATTAAATCAATAATTTTTTCTTCATAAACAGTTCCTCTTAAACTCGCTAATGCCTGAGGGTTTTTTTGATAAAATTCCATCACCATTTTTTCTTGTCCCGGCATCATTCTAAGTTGTTTTTGAACTTCTGCTTGAATTTCCTGTTCTGTGACTTTTACTTTGTTTTGTTCACCAAATTCATTCAAAATTAATCCAACTTTAATTCTTTTTTTTGCAATATCTTCAAAAGTTTTTTTACTTTTTTTAGCATCTTCTTCATTCATGCCTTGAGCTAATATTTTAACTTCTTCTTCTACTAAATTACTTGGGATTTCATCGACTTTAAAATTTTCAATTTCTTTTAAAATTTGTGTTTTAGATAATTTATCTAAAGAATTTTTAAACTCATCTTTAATCTGTTTTGAAACTAATAATTTTAAATCAGCAAGATCTTTTGCACCTAAATTTTTTGCAAAGCCATCATCAATTTTTAGATCTTCAGATTTTTTTACAGCTATAATTTTGCAGACAAAGATTGCTTTTTTTTTTGCAAATTCTTTTTGTGGATAGTTTTCAGGCAGCACAGTCTCTACTGACTTTTCATCATTTTTTTTGACCCCTACTAGCTGTTTATCAAAACCTTTGATAAATAAATCTTTTCCGAGAATTAATTGCGTATTTTTTCCTTCACCACCAGTAAATTCTTTTCCATCAATTGTTGCTTTGTAGTCAAATACAATTGAATTGCCATCAACTGCCTTAACATCGTCACTAACATCTTTAAAATTACTTTGGCTTTTTGCTATTTCTTTAATTCTCTTATCGGTTTCATTTGCATTAATTTTAACTGAATATTCATCGTATTTAATATTTTCTACAGACTTAAGTTCTACTTTTGGGAGCTCTGTTACAGACATTACATATTCTAAATCCTTATCTTCGCCATATATTTTAAGATCAAGTTTTGGTTGGCCAGCTGGTTTGATTTTATTATCTTCTAAAGCTTTAACTGATGTGTCTTTAAGAACTTTATCAAGAACTTCACTAAAAATTGCTTGTCCAAACTGTCTTTTAAGAATATCTTTTGGAACTTTTCCAGGTCTAAAGCCCTTTAAGTTAACAGTATTTTTGATTTCCTCATACTTTTCATCCATATAAGCATTCATAGTTTTTTTATCTATGAAAACTTTAACGTCCTTATTTAAACCTTTAATATTTTCTACTGTTACTTTCATAATTTTTATAACTTTCTGGTAGGCGAAAAAGGACTCGAACCTTCACATCTTTCAATACTGGTTCCTAAGACCAGCGCGTCTACCAATTCCGCCATTCGCCCACAATTCTTGAGGTTTTATATATTATTGATATCATTTGTCCAATGACAATAATTGTGAAATATATTAATAATCAATTATAATTAGTGTTAATTTAAAAAATGATTATTTCTCCTTGTATAAGTATATGTAAAACTGATCCTCAGACAGGCTATTGTTATGGGTGTGGTAGAAATAATGAAGAAAAGAAATTATGGAAATTAGAAGGTACCTCTAACCAGTGGAAGAATGATAATTTAACAGATATTCAAAAAAGACTAGCAGGCTGGCAATTAGAAAGTTTTAAAGATTCATATAAATATAAAACGGAAAATGGTATTTCTCTTTTTAAAAAAGATTTAAATAATGAGTAAATCTACAAAAGCTATAATAATTTATATATTAGGGGTAATTTTTGGTGCTTTACTGCTTGATGTTTGGAGTGCAGAAACATCATTTATAAAAACTATTTCAGTATTTATATGGACAATTATTTTTTTAATAGCACTATTTTATTCTGATAAACATGAAAAAAAATAGTTTTAACATTAAGTTTTTAATACTTTCAATATTTTTGATTAATTTTCAAACAATAGTTCTTTCAGAAAAAATGCTTTTAACTGGGTGTAAAAATTTAAGTGATGGTTTTCTTAAAAATGAATACATTTTAGATTTTGAAAAATCTTTAATGACTAGAAACTATGTTTATGACAGCAAAACATACAAAAAATATAAAACAACAGATTTAAGTATTAAAAAAGAAAATACATTGGAGAGATCATTGTATGAAGATAAAAATTTGATTTTTACAGATAAAATTGGCTACCCACAGTTTTATACTCAACTAGTTTTTGAAAAGAATAACCCCATGATTAACATTAAAACAGTAATTAATGGTGAAGAAGCTATTTCAAAAATATCTACATGTAATAAAGTAGAGTTTTTTGAGAAAGAAAGTTAAGATTTTTTATTTGTAGCGCTGATCTTATTAACTTTATTGACAAAATTTAATTTTTTTGATCCAAACTTAGTATTTGTAATATTGCTTCGATGTTTTGCAAAAGCTTGTTTTTGAGCTAACTTCATTGCTTTTTTTGATGACATGCATTTATTCTATATTTTTTTATAAATAAATATAGTTTTTAATTATTGTAATTTTTTTGTCTAGTAAGAATGTTGAAATCTTTATCTGTTACAATAATTTCACCTGATGAAACAGATAAACCTAGGATCTCTAAGATTACAACATAATGTGTTACGAATATTAAATTATCTTTTCCATCCCAATTTTTAATATATTTCTTTAATTCTTTGATTTGACTATCTTTATTATGAGAAAATTTTTTACTAAAAAAAGAGTTTAAAAAATTTCTAGTTTCATAATTTTTAAATGCATATTCTGCTGTTTTTTTACATCTACACCACTCACTGGATAAAACCTTACCAATTACTATGTCATTCTTTAAAAAAAATTTGCCGATGTTGATTGATTGTTCAATGCCTTTGGTATTTAAGTTTCTTTGTGTGGTGCAGTTAGATATATCAAAATTATCTGGGTCACCTCCACCTGGTGCATAAGCATGTCTTATAAATATTAATTTTCCATTTCCATTAAATGCCTTT
>Ga0114995_10002658_pt1 | contig 12350 bp, 7 predicted proteins | sample ArcticOcean_MG_C_11_FD_87038 | JGI IMG/M metagenome (GOLD analysis project Ga0114995, IMG submission 87038) | Marine microbial communities from western Arctic Ocean - ArcticOcean_MG_CB2_154 | ecosystem: Environmental > Aquatic > Marine > Oceanic | place: Arctic Ocean: Canada Basin | collected... | reverse complement strand
CATCATTGAAATTCAACAACTTGGTGAGTAAATGAGGTTTCGGTTTAGTGCTCTAATTAAGAGCTACTTAGTGCAGTAGTCTTAGATTGTGTTAAGGTAAGTGATATAAAAAATAATAATATTTTGGGTTTGAATCAATGTTCAAGTTTCATATTACACGCCGTGTAAGTGCTGCTCTTTTCATCATCGCTATGGCTGTTAGCCAGCCGGTAATAAGCCAATCGCTATCTAATCAAATGGATATTCGAGTGTTGATTGATGTGTCTGGCAGTATGCAAAAGACAGACCCAAATAACTTGCGTATTCCAGCCTTACAAGTATTAACTCAAGTACTCCCCACGGGCAGCAAAGCCGGTGTGTGGCAATTTGCAAACAACCCTACAGTGATCGTTCCATACGGCATTGTTAATGCACAATGGCAACAACAAGCCTCTATCGCAGCGCAAAAAATCTCATCTACAGGTCAATTCACCGACATAGGCGCGGCACTTAAAGCAGCTGCATTTAGCGCTGAAGACCAAGCACAAGGCCGGCAGTTACATGTAATATTATTGACTGATGGTATGGTTGATGTGAGCAAAGATGCGCACGAGAACGCGCGCGCCCGCAGAGCATTGTTAGAGCCTATATTACAGCAATATATTAATGCGGGTGCTCGTGTACATACTATTGGTTTATCCCATAAGGCGGATGAGTCTACCCTAAGCGCCATGGCCCAACGTACAGATGGCTTGTTTGAAGTGGCAGTTAATGCTGATGAACTGCTAGATATATTCTTAAGAGCCTTGGACAATACGGTGGTTACCCAACAAGTTCCTGTTAAACGCTCTGAACAATCCTTCCAAGTGCAGCAGGGCGTTGAGTCTATAACTATTGTAGTGGAAAAAAATGGCGACGAAAATATAAACCTTAAGGGTGGCAAGCAACGTGTTTTTGGCAAAGAACAGGCCTCAACTAACCAGCAATGGCAGTCATCATCTACCCATGAAGTGATTACAATTACCAACCCAACGCCAGGTACATGGGCATTAATAAGTGATGCTGCTACTTTGGTGCGTATCAATGTGGAGGGGCAGTTACAAATACTACTGCAACAAAGCCACCAAAATATAAAAGTAGGTCAGCGGAGTTATATAGATGTACAACTTGCGAACGCGCAAGGCAGCCTGTTGGCTGCTGAACAGCTTAAAGGCTTTAATCTTGAAGTGACCATGACCCATACAAATGAAGAAGTGTTTAAACAACAGCAAGCATTTTTATTAGATGTAAAAACGCGCATGCACTTACCTGTACTCAATAATGTTGGCATGTATGGCTTAACTATCTCAGTAAGTAATGGTCAAATAATGCGTACCATTACCCGTAGCCTCAGGGTGCACCCTTTAGTGGCCGCAGTGACAGCCTCACAAAACACCATTAGCATGCCCGCGGCACAAGAAGTAGCGGTGATTACTGAAGTGGCGTCTAGCGTTGAAAGTGAAATTGAAGTACTGGTAGTAAGTAACGAGATTGCGTCACCAGCGCTACAGGCGCTTATGGAAGAGCAGTCAGCTACGGTTATAGCAGCCGACATTGCACGAAAACCGGCTGCGAGTCAGGTTTCAAACTTGGTTGAAAAACTAAAAAACAAACTCATCAGTCCTGCAAAAATATCTCCAGAAAAAACTCCTGCAATGCCTACAGCGGTGGTAAAAGAAAACACTAATAACACCCAGGATATCCAAGCTGAAACACTTCAGTCTACCTATTGGTGGTGGCTAATCGTTGGTGGGGCAGGCCTTGTGTTGCTGCTTTTATTGTTTATTTTACGTCGAACATCAAAGCAAGCAGATAAATCATAAATAACGCCTAATTGACGCTAAACTAAAAATAGTCCTTGAACAAATGGGGGTAGCTTCCAGATAATGGTGGCTAAATTTAGTCAGTAAGTGAGGCTTGGAGCCAACCCTATGTGTGAACTTTTAGGCATGAGTGCCAATGTGCCTACAGATATCTGTTTTAGCTTTACAGGGCTTATGCAGCGTGGTGGCGGTTCTGGTCCTCATCGTGATGGTTGGGGCATTACCTTTTATGTAGGTAAAGGCTGTCGATCTTTTCACGACCCACAGCCAAGTTCTAACTCTGAAGTTGCGCGCTTGGTTCAGCGTCATTCCATGAAATCGCACATTGTGATTAGCCACATACGCCAAGCCAATGTGGGTAACACTAGTTTAGAAAATACCCATCCGTTCCAAAGAGAACTTTGGGGCCAGCATTGGGCCTTTGCTCATAATGGGCAGCTTACTGATACGTCTAGTTTGTCTTTAAGCCACTACTTACCCGTAGGTGATACAGATAGCGAGCATGTATTTTGTTGGTTGTTAGGTGAATTGCGCACTGCTTTTCCTAAACCACCCATGGATACAACTGTAGTGCGATATTTCTTGCAACACAGGTGTCAGTATTTAAAGACCTTAGGTGTGTTTAATATGCTGCTTTCCGATGGAGACCATCTGTATTGTTTCTGCTCCACTAAGCTAAGTTGGATCACTCGTAGAGCACCCTTTGGGGAGGCCTGCTTAAGTGACGCTGATGTTAATGTGGATTTTGGCCAAGAGACCACGCCGAACGATATTGTATCTGTTGTGGCAACCCAGCCTTTAACAGACAATGAGACTTGGCATACGCTACATCCTGGTGATATGTTGGTGCTGCGTAAAGGTGTGGCGTTAAGGTAGTTTGTGGTTTAATTTTTTATTTCAGCTATGTTGGCCTAAATGAGGTGCTTAGAAACACCCCAATAAAAATGACTTGAAGGTTTTGCTGGTTTTCAAACGCATGTTTGATTAGCATGGCTGTTAGTATAAATAACAATAAAAGGGCTTATTATGATTCAAATTGCTGGCGTAGACTTTGGCCAATATAAATCTGTACCTGATGTTTTTTCGGACGCGTGTGGAAAGTACGCTAACAAGCCAGCCTTTAGTTGTATGGGGCAAAGCCTTTCTTATGCCGAAATGGATCGGCTAACGGCCAATTTTGCATCGTACTTACAAAACCACACCGATCTTGAAGTGGGTGATCGAATCGCCATTCAATTGCCTAACGTATTACAATTCCCTATTGCCGTATTCGGCGCCATGCGAGCAGGTATGGTGGTGGTTAGTACCAATCCACTCTATACCGCCCGTGAAATGGAACATCAGTTTAACGACTCTGGGGCCAAGGTATTATTGGTTTATGCCGGCATGGCACACCTTGCAGAAGCTGTTGTACCTAAAACAGGCATCACCAAGGTATTAGTTACCGAATTAGCCGACATGCATCCGTTTGCAAAGCGACTGTTAATTAACACCGTTGTAAAGCGGGTGAAGAAACTTGTGCCAGCCTACTCGTTGCCTAATGCAGTCAGCTTTAGAAGTGCGTTAGCGTTGGGTGAAAAAGCTGCACCAACAGCCGTAGAAATTACCTTAGACGATACCGCTGTGTTGCAATATACCGGTGGTACTACAGGTGTATCTAAAGGTGCTCAACTACTGCATCAAAATCTCGTTGCTAACATGATGCAAGTACGAGACGTGGTAATGCAGGATTTGAATGGTGACCGTGAAGTCGTTATTTCGCCTTTACCTTTGTATCATATCTACGCATTCATGATGAGTTTAGTAATGACAGACATGGGCCACGAAACGGTACTTATCCCTAATCCTAGAGATATTCCAGGTTTTGTAAAAGAGCTCGCCAAACACAAATTTACTTCATTCGCTGGGCTTAATACTCTGTTTGTTGCTTTGTGCAACAATGATGAGTTTACAAAGCTAGATTTTTCTCACCTTAAAACAACGATGTCTGGCGGTATGGCACTTACTCACAGTGCCGCCGACATATGGCAAGGCGTGACAGGTTGCACCATACAAGAAGGTTATGGCCTTACAGAGACATCCCCCGTAGTTTCCATTAACCCGTCTGATGATATCCGTATAGGTACTATTGGCAGGGTGGTTGCAGGAACGCAAGTTAAAGTGATTGGTGAAGATGGCGCTGATTTAGGCTGCGATAACGAAGGAGAGCTTTGTGTTAAGGGCCCACAAGTGATGGCAGGGTACTGGCAACAAGCTGAAGCAACAGCCAATGTGCTCGATGCTGATGGTTGGTTTAAAACCGGTGACGTTGCTATTTTATCTGAAGATGGTTTCATTCGATTAGTTGACCGTATTAAAGACATGATTATTGTGTCTGGTTTTAATGTATACCCTAACGAAATAGACGACATTGCCAGCCAGCATCCTGGTATCTTAGAGTGTGCTGCCGTAGGGGTTCCCAACGAAGTGAGTGGTGAAACGGTGAAGTTATTTGTGGTTAAATCTGATCCTAGTTTGACCGAGGCTGACGTGATTGCTCATTGTCGTGCCAACTTAACGGCTTACAAAGTACCTAAGGAAGTTGAATTTAAAGATGATTTGCCTAAAACCAACGTGGGTAAAATTCTACGTCGCGCTTTAAGAGCTTAGCGTATTTCCTTGTCCTTGCGAAGGCCACAGGTGCAAAGGCCGCAGGCCTGTGGCAATCCAATATCATCCATTTGGGTTGCTTCGCTTCGCTCGCAAGGATGCGTGCTGTAGGCATTCCACCACCCATATAGTATGCTAAACTGCGCACTTTAAAATCATCCCTCTTTTTATATGTCTTCTGCATTTTCTAACTGCATGGTCAAAGACCAAGCTGAACTTACTCTATTGTCCCACCGTATTGCCCAACGCCAAAAGCGTGGTCAGCCTTGCGACAAGCTAGTGCAACAGTTCGAGGCTAAAGCGTTATCAAGCCAAGCCATCTATCAGAAGCGTAAAAACGCCTTACCCAAGTTAGAGTATCCACCTCAACTGCCTGTCAGTGGAGAACGTGAGAAGCTAGTCAAATTGATTAGTGAGCATCAGGTGGTGATTTTAGCTGGCGAAACTGGCTCAGGTAAAACCACCCAGCTACCCAAGCTTTGCTTAGAAGCAGGGCGTGGGGTTGGCGGCATGATAGGCCATACACAGCCACGACGTTTGGCAGCCAGAACCGTAGGGCAACGCATCGCTGATGAATTAAACGTGCCACTAGGCCAGCAAGTAGGCTTTCAGGTGCGCTTCACAGAACAAGTAAGCGACATTAGCCACATTAAGTTAATGACAGACGGCATATTGTTAGCAGAAACACGTCAAGACCCCGATTTATTGCGATATGACACCATTATTGTTGATGAAGCCCACGAACGTAGTTTAAATATCGACTTTTTATTAGGTTATCTAAAGCAGCTGTTAGCAAGACGAGATGATCTAAAACTTATTATCACATCCGCCACCATAGACCTTGAGCGTTTTAGTACGCACTTTGATAATGCCCCAGTGGTAGAAGTGAGCGGACGAACATTTCCAGTGGATGTTTGGTATAGGCCTTTGTTTGCGTCTAAGTCAGATCAGGACCAAGACGTACAAACGGGCATTCAGCACGCGCTGGAAGAAATAGACCAACACGAACGCCAAAGTAAGCAGCACAATGGTGATGTGCTTATATTCCTTCCGGGTGAACGAGACATACGAGACATTGCTTTATTTTTGCGTAAACAAGAGCAGAAGCATTGGCACATACTGCCATTATATGGCCGCTTAAGCTTTAGTGAGCAACAAAAGGTGTTCCAGCCTTCTGGTAAAGCCACAGGGCGGCGTATCGTATTAGCTACCAACGTGGCCGAAACGTCTGTCACAGTGCCTGGCATTAGATATGTTATAGACCCAGGTACTGCTAGAATGAGTCGATATAGTTATCGCTCTAAAGTGCAGCGGTTACCTATAGAAGCTATTTCCCAAGCCAGCGCTAATCAACGTAAAGGACGCTGTGGCCGTGTTTCAGCCGGCATTTGTATTCGTCTATATGATGAGGCAGACTTTATAAGTCGTCCAGAATTCACCGATGCAGAAATTTTACGTACTAACTTAGCGTCGGTCATCTTGCAGATGCACGACTTAAAATTAGGCCCTGTAGAGCAATTCCCTTTTATAGATGCCCCAGACAGCCGCTTTGTAAATGACGGCGTTAAGTTATTACAAGAACTAGGTGGTTTAGACGACAACCGCAGGCTCACCCCTTTAGGGAAGCAATTAGCACGGTTACCGGTAGATCCACGAATCGGGCGCATGGTAGTGGCGGCCAATGATTGGAATGCATTAAACGAAGTGCTACTTATTGCCAGCGCGCTCACCATTCAAGACCCAAGGGAAAGGCCGCAAGAGAAACAACAAGCGGCAGACCAGCAGCATTTATTATGGCGAGAAAAAGATTCAGACTTTTTAAGCTTGGTAAACCTGTGGCAAGACTACGAACATCAGCGTCAAGAACTGACTCAAGGCCAATTACGTAACTGGTGTAGCAAGCATTTTGTGTCGTACCTACGTATGCGCGAATGGCGAGAAGTGCATCGCCAGCTATTGTTAATGTGCCAACAAATGGGTTTTAAGGTTAATGCCCAGCTTGCAAGCTACGAAGCCGTACACAGGGCATTGCTTACCGGTTTATTAGGCCATATTGGTCATAAAGACGAAGAAGGCCAGTTTGCTGGCCCTAGGCAACGTAAATTTTTGCTTTTTCCAGGGTCTGCGCTTGCCAAAAAACCACCCGCGTGGATTATGGCGGCTGAGCTAGTAGAAACCTCACGTTTATTTGCCCGTTGTGTTGCTAAAATAGAGCCTGCATGGGTAGAGCAAAGTGCAGGTTCTTTGCTTAAATATAATTATAGCGAGCCAGCTTGGCATAAACGCCAAGGCCAAGTAATGGCGTTTGAGCAAGTAAGCTTGTATGGCTTAGTATTAGCCAGTAAGCGTAAAGTTGCTTATGGAAAAATAGACCCTGAAGTGTGCCAGCAGCTTTTGGTTATGGAAGGTTTAGTGCAAAACAATTTGCTCACCAAGGGCAAGTTTTTGGCCCACAACCAAGCCTTAGTGGAAGACATTGAAGCATTAGAAGCTAAATCTAGGCGACGCGACATTTTGGTAGATGATCAAGTGCTGTTTGATTTCTATAATGGAAAAATGGCAGAGGTTAAAGAACCTATTGTTAGTGCCGCCAGTTTTGAGTCATGGCGTAAGGTTCAAGAAAGGTCACAGCCAGAGTATTTGTTTTTAAGCCAAGAAGACCTGATGCAGCACGGCGCCGAAGGCATTAACAACAACAGCTTTCCAGATCGTTTAGTGTGGAAATCTATGAGCTGGCCTTTAAACTATCACTTTGAACCTAATCATGAACAAGACGGCGTCACTATTCAGGTGCCTGCCAGCCAACTTAAGCGCCTGCCGCTTAAGTATTTGCAGTGGTTAGTGCCGGGCCTATTAAAAGATAAGTTAGTCGCGTTGTTAAAAGGCCTGCCAAAAGCTCAGCGCAAAGCCTTTGTGCCGGTGCCTCAATATGCCCAAGCGTTATTTGAGTCATTATCGCCAGACGACATAGATTTACCAGAAGCTGTAGCCAAACATTTGCAGCGTATCAGTGGCCGGCCGTTTGATGCACAATTATTACAACTGGTGGATGTAGAAAGACATTTATTAATGAATGTGCAAGTAATTGATGAAACGGGCCAGCCTATTGCTCAGGGACGAGACCCTTTGCAGCTATTAAACGATTATGCCTCTGGTGCTATAGGCGTGATAGGTGGCATAGGTGGTATAGACGCTATGGACAACCACGCGCCTAGCTATGCCCACCCAGCCTTAAAGAAGGGGTTGACCCAATGGGATTTCACGGCACTGCCACAAATTATCACCATAGAACAGGGCACTATGAAGTTGCCTGTTTGGCCTGCTATTAAAGACCAAGGCAAGGTGGTAGACATTGTCTTTGCTGATTCTGCCGAAGAAGCGCAGGCCATTACACACAGAGGCTTAGTGCGTTTGTATCGCATTGCTGTAAACGAGCAAACTAAACACTTAGCAAGGTCTCTGCCCAGTTTTAGGCAAGCAGAACTGTTATATGGCGCCTTAGGTACAGCTCAAGAATTACGTGAGCAGGTATTTGACCAAGCTGCGGAGCTAGTGTTTTTGCCTACCAGTTTAGCGATTGAGGAACGGCCATCTACCGAGGCAGAATTTAAAGCGTCATTAGAGCAGCGTGGCGAGTATGCACAAGCAGTAGAACGGGTGCTGAAGTTAAGTGCAGAATTACTTAAACGTCATCACACCATAAGAAAAACTTTAAAAGGGCAGTTAAACCTAGCGTGGGCTAACGTGTACCAAGACATAGGTGGCCAGCTAGACCGGCTTATGAACAAACAGTTCATTGCACACACCCCATGGCAGCACTTAGAGCACATGCCAAGGTACTTAAAGGCAATAGAGGCGCGGCTAGAGCGGTTTAAAAGCCAATTGCCCAAAGAAAATGCCGCTGTACAAGAATTACGCGATTGGCAACAAAAAATAGAGACAGCCCAAAACCAATACTTACCCCATAGCTTAGAGCATAGCGCTGTGGATGAGTTTGTGTGGGCGGTAGAAGAGTATAGAGTGTCTTTGTTTGCCCAGCAGTTAGGCACTCAAAAACCAATTTCTGCCAAACGTTTGCAAAAACAATGGCAATCTAAGGGGGTATAAGGCTGTAGAACTAAGGGCATAAAAGCCGTATAGCTGAGTCTGGTAGGTGATGGGTAGGTGATAGCTAGGTGTGTTCATTGTATTTATCCTATAAATACAATCTATTACGCTTGTTAACTGTAATGTTAGGTGTTATATTTGCTGCGCTTAATTCATTATTTGACTAAGTATTTGCTATGAGCAATTGAGAAAGGCAATGCCAAAATGCCAAGTGGTTGTTTCCTTTCTCAATTGTTTGTGTGTACAAACAATTAAAGTATTACATTGTTTTGCTAATCCAACCTTTATTAATAAAGGCAAGGCAGCAGAGTAAGGTAATTGTTTAACTAGCTAGTTAAATCCTTATAAATCTTATTGAAAGGGGAATTTCAATGAACAAAACTCTTATCGCTCTTGCGATCGTAGCTGCACTTCCAGTAGCTGCACAAGCTGACGCAACCATTTCTGGTTCTGTTAATACTAAGTACAAAAGCACTGGTGTTATCGACACTGATGCTCGTTTGTCTATCGCTTCTTCTGAAGTTTTGGCTAATGGCATGACAGCTACTGCTGGTTTTGCAATTTTAGCTGACAGTGATGATGATACTGAAAACTCAGGCACAGCTTCTTTGGCTGGTGACTTCGGTATGTTAACTGTTGGTGATATCGACGCTGACTCAGCTTTCCAAGCTGGTGATGTTGCTGGTCTTGTTTCTAACACTACTGAAAGTGTTTCATCAACTTCTTCTTCTGTTTATGGTATCCATTATGCTGGTACTGTAGCTGGTCTTTCTGTTAGTGCCCAAATTAACGCTGCTTCTAACGCTGCTGGATCAACAGGAGCTGCTGCTGCTGTTCTTGGCTCTGCTCCAGTTGCAACATCTGGTACAGTTGGTACAACTGGCTATGTAGCAGGAACAAATGGCATTTCAGGTTCTGCTGCAGTTGCTGCTATGGTTAGGACTACCCAAATCGGCGCTACTTATGAATTCAACGGCTTAACTGTTGGCTATGCTTATGCCTCAGGTCAGGCTGATGCTGCATCAAAAAAAGGCACACATGATGGTATTCATGAAGGTCAAAGTGCCTTTGGTGTTTCTTACGCCTTTGGTGACTTGGTAGTTAGTGCTGGTAAAGTGAGCCTTAAAGATGCTGCTGCTGCTGCTTCAGACACAGTGGTTTCTGCAACTTACACTATGAATGTTGATGCATTAACTATTGTAGCTCAATTGGATAACGATCCATCAGGCGACTACCAGATTGACGTATCTTACGCACTAACTGATGGTCTTACTCTTTCTTCTGAAATTGACAGCACAGATGGTAAGGACACTACTTTAGTAGTGACTTACTCAGCTGGCGACATGAGTGCTTCTGTGGCTAACCAGGACGACGGCACTACCGATGCGTCTGTTACCCTAGACTACGGCAATGCAGACCTAACGATTGGTCGTGTTGGCGCGCGTACTGCTTCTGCCGCTAACCCAACGGGTTCAGTTGAGTACACCCACGTATCTTACCGGGTGGCATTCTAATTTAATTAGAAGCTAACTTTTAAGCTACAAAAGGCTCCTTCGGGAGTCTTTTTTTTGCCTTTTAAAAAGTAATTCTAGTAAAATCAGCCAATCATCTATTCAGGACTAATTTTTGTTATGCAAAATATCAATCAAATATTGCAGCAAGCCATTGTGTTACATCAGCAAGGCAAACTTCCTGCTGCAGCTCAGCTTTATCAACAAATATTAGCTATTGATAACAAGCAATCTGATGCACACAATTTATTAGGTGCAGTGTATGTGGCTACTAAAAATTATAAATTAGCCGAAAAACACTTATTAAAAGCCGTTAAGTATGCAAGTAACTATGCGCCAGCCCATTATAACCTAGGTAAGGCTTACCTAGATCAGCAAAAACACCACCTAGCGTTAGCTGCTTTTTCTAAGGCAGTGAAGTTGCAGCCAGACTATGCGGATGCACTTTTTTTGTTAGCTAATACCCAGGTCCATTTGGGAGCTGTGGCACAAGCTAAGCCATTGTATGAGCAAGTCATCAAGCGGGCGCCAAATAATTTTGAGGCTCATAATAACCTAGGTAGTGCTTTGCAGGAGCTTGGAGACCCAGAGGCTTCTATATCACACCATAAACACGCTATAGTCTTAAACCCTGATTTTGAATTAGCCTACCGCAACCTTGGGCATGCATTGGTTAAATTGGAGCGTCATGAAGAGGCACTAGAGGTTTATCAAATCTGTCTTAAACATTGTAGCAGTGTTAGGTTATACCAATTTATGGGTACCACGCTGCAGCAATTGGGGCGCATGGGTGATGCACGTCAAGCTTACCTAAAGGCTATTCAGTTAGACCCTACTATGGGTTCTGCTTATCGTCATGTTGCAGAAATCACCAAATTAGATAACAATGATGGCATAGATGTTAAAAATATTGTGCAAGCAGGTTTGGCAGTGCCCAATATGGATGAAGATGCCACTATGCATTTATCATTCGCTTGGGCTAAGGTTAATGACGGATTAAAAGACTACCCAGCTGCGTTTTCTGCCTATAAACAAGGCAATGACATTAAGAGAAAAGAATATAAGTACAATAAAAGTGATAACAACCAGCTATTTAGGCATATTACCTCAACTTATAATGAGCAATTTCTTTCAGAAGCTTCTAATAGCGGCCTAGCGGAAAATAAACCTATTTTTATATTAGGCATGCCTCGGTCGGGCACTACCTTGGTAGAGCAAATTATATCTAGCCATAGTGATGTGACTGGGGCTGGTGAATTAAGTTATATGGCAGACCAAACCAAACAGTTTAAAGGTGGTATTTTGGCCTTCCACAAGCGCTTCCCTAATATGGGTGAAGCAAAGTGGCAGGAGGTAGCGCAGGCTTACCTAGAAGGCCTAAATGGCTACGATGAAGGTAAAGCGCATATTACTGACAAAATGCCCCATAATTTCCTTCATATCGGTTTGATTAGCAAGCTGTTACCTAATGCCAAGATTATTCACTGTAAACGTAACCCAGTGGCTAATTGTCTATCTATTTATAAAGCTTATTTTGGTGGCAAGAATGCTCACCCTTATGCCTATCACTTAAAAGACTTGGCACACTACCATAATCTGTACGAAGATCTTATGGCCCATTGGCGTAAGGTGCTGCCAGGGCGCTTTTATGAAGTGTCTTATGAGCAATTGACCTCTAATCAAGAGCAAGAGAGCCGAAACTTAATAGAATACTGTGGCTTGGAGTGGCAGGATGCCTGTTTAGACTTCTATAAAACAGATCGTAAAGTTAAAACAGCCAGCGCATTTCAGGTGCGCCAGCCTATGCATAATCAATCTGTAGACCTATGGAAACGCTATGGAGATGCACTCCAGCCGCTGCTAGACGACCTGTACATTCCGCCTGAGTATCAATAGGCTGGCATGTCAGGGCCAAGGCTGAAGGCCTGTGGAAATCCATAGGCTGTGGTTACTTAACAGATGGCCGTAGAGACTGCTTGTTTGACAAATTCGTTTAAGTTCATACCGGCTTCTTTGGCTTTAACAGCGGCAGCTAAGTGTATTTTTGACCCTACTCGAACATTAAAAGAGCCCTTGCATGTAATGGCTGGGCTGAGGTTGTGGGTGTTGCAGTCTGCTAGGTAGTCATTTACTGCTGCTTTAAAGAGACTGTGAATTAGTTTGTGTATTTGCTTATCATTAACCCCTATGGGAGATAAGCACTATGAACCAAAAAGAACTATTAGCCTTTGCTAAAGAGGCT
>Ga0114995_10002656_pt1 | contig 12354 bp, 9 predicted proteins | sample ArcticOcean_MG_C_11_FD_87038 | JGI IMG/M metagenome (GOLD analysis project Ga0114995, IMG submission 87038) | Marine microbial communities from western Arctic Ocean - ArcticOcean_MG_CB2_154 | ecosystem: Environmental > Aquatic > Marine > Oceanic | place: Arctic Ocean: Canada Basin | collected... | reverse complement strand
TGCTGATCTAAACATTTGTCCCATATTAGCTACATAAGACGTGTTCCAATTGTTAATACTGGAACTTCCTCCATTGTTAAATGCAGATGCTCCAAAAAACACGCCTGCCATAACGGTCACACTTGAAGTATCCCAACTTCCAATATTTTGATTAAATGTTGCTGCGGAACAAAACATACATTGTATAGAAGTCACAGCAGATGTATCCCAACTACCTATATTTTGATTGAAAACTGAAGCAGCTTTAAACATTTCTCCCATATCAATAACACTCGATGTATCCCAAATGTTAATATTACTGTTTCCTCCATTGTTGAAGGAAGTTGCATTATCAAATATTCTTCGCATATTAGTCACACCAGATGTATCCCAAAAACCAATATCAGTGTTAAATGTGGTGTTATTTAAAAATAAATTACTCATATTATTCACCTGCGTGGTACATAGATTATAATTTGCTGCTGCGACTTGAGTTGTTATTGATGTATTATCCACTACCGTATAGGTTACTCCGTTAATCACCTCTGTATCTCCTATTGTTGCTAAGGGACATTTACAAGTACCATTTTCAAAATAGATTAATGGTGCTACGCCTATAATAACTGATCTAGTTACTGAGGCACTATTTCCAGCCGCATCAGAAACAGAATAGGTTATTGAATATGTTCCAACCGTAGAGGTATCAACCGATCCAGAGGTTATTATCGAAGAGGTAAGGTTACCATCTTCATTATCTGACGCAGTAGCTCCAGGGTCGGTGAAAGTGGCTCCTACGTATAGGTTTATGGTTGAGCCTGTTAATGCAATTACTGGCGCAGTAGTGTCTGGTACAACTATTGTTCTAGTTACTGAGGCTGAATTGTCTCCACTATCCATAACTGAATATACAATAGTATATGTTCCAGCTATTGAAGAGTCAACAGTTCCTGAGGTTGTTATTGAAGAAGTAATATCCCCATCTATATTGTCTGTGGCAGTTGCACCAGGATCTGTAAAGGCAGTTCCAAATTCAATAGTAATTGTTGCGTCTCCTATTAATGATATTACAGGAGCTATTGTGTCGTCAACTGTTATGGTTCTAGTTGCAGAAGCAGAGTTGTCTGAAGAGTCTAAGACAGTATATACAATGGTATATGTTCCTTCTATTGAAGTATCAACTGTACCTGAGGTTGTTATCAAAGAGGTAATATCTCCATCTTCATCATCCTCAGCAGTAGCTCCAGGATCTGTAAAGGTGACTCCTGCTTCAAGATAGATTGTAGATGATCCCGTTAATGTAATTATTGGAGCTGTGGTGTCTTGGTATACAACAACTGTTCTAGTTACTGAGGCGCTATTGCCAGTAGCATCTAAAATACTGTAGTCTATAGTATAAGAACCTGTAGATGAAGTGTCAACAGTCCCTGAGGTTATTATTGAAGATGTTATATCTCCATCTATATTATCTGTTGCAGTAGCGCCAGGATCAGTGAAAGTATTATCTAATTTAATATTAATTGTAGACGAACCTACTAACGAAATAGTGGGCGGTATTATGTCTATTAAACCAAATGAGGCTGTAATAACTTGGTCTGAACTAACTAGTATGGTTAGAGAGCTTGTAGATGTACCATCAGACCATCCTGAAAAAAAATAATCAGAATTAGGGGTGGCAGTAAACGTTACCGTTTCTCCTGAATAGTAAACTCCTCCTGGTGAGCTTACCGATCCACCTGTTTCAGCTGAAACCTCTAGGGTGTATTTAATGATTATGTCTTCTAATGAGTCGTGATTAAAACAACCGTTAAATAACAATAACGCTAAAAGGGGTAATAATCTCTTCATTGATAAACAATACTAAAACCCGTTAATAAACCTCCGTGTTTGAATGTGTACCCTATTTCAGGGACTATACCAAATCTTTTATAAACTGTTATAGGGTAGTTAATGGATAGAGAATAATCAGTTTCACTAAAATCATTAAGTGAATCGGATGTATTAAAAATGATTAGAGGGTTTTCATAATCAAAATTTTCAGCAACCTCAGAAGCTTTACGACTTCGATTTGTAAGTGGTTGTTTTGATCCACTTCTAAAACCAATTCCTAACTTCAAATTAATATTATTGATGACATTATATCCAAGGGTAAGCCAATACGATCTTGTTAAAGAAGAATAACTACCGTTAAACCCTCTGGGTTTCCAAGCAGCACCATTATCAAACTTTTCTAAGTATAGAAATTCATCTGATAGTTGAAAACCAAAAACGAATTTTTTATAATAAACATTAACTGTAAAATGATAAGATCCATCGTCAAATAATCCTCCAACATTAGGACCATAATATGGGTTAGGATATTTAGTTTGAGCCTCGAAAAGTAATCCTATGGAAATACCTTTGAAACCTTCACTTGTATTACTGACTAATTCACTCTCTTGAGAAAACAAGAAAAGAGGTAGAAGCATTAATAACAAAAAAAAGCTTCTCATTTAGGATTAATATTTTATCAAAAGTAGTTATAAAAAATTTATTAAATATCAGAAACTTAAATATCATTAGAAGGTTCTTCATTATCATTAGTTCAGGAAACCACAGGAACTAACAGTAAAAGAAGAAGTAGCTTTTTCATGTATCTAATTTATCAATACAAGGGTAAGGGTATATATTACACCTTTTTTAGAAGCGATTATTAACACAAAATTGCATTATCCCCGCTGTATCATAAGCTAAACTCTAAACACCTGATTAGTTTAGTGATCTAGTGATATATTAAAATAGTTTACTTTTTCCCTTTTTATTGGTTTTTGCATTAGAATTTTTATTAGAATCAACATTATTATAACCTAAGTATCCTTTAAAATATAGAGAAATAGGGAGGTTGTCAACTGTTCGCCCATTTGTCATTTTTAATGTGTATCTGTCATCTTCTCCTTTACTCAACAGAAATTCACCATTTATATATTCAAATGCATTAGTCCCAGAATCTGGAGAACCATTTAATTCAAATGAGTTATTACTCGAAGCTAAATTTAAGACATTATAAAAATTACAGATTGTTTGTGTGGAACTTGCATCAAATAAACCTCCACAATCAAATTGTTCATCTATCCAGTTTTCTAATACACTTTCTTCATTAGTCTCTACTAATTCAACAAAATCAATATGTGAAAAGTTTGTTTGATATAAAGAATTAAACCTATTTATATAATCACTATAGGATCCTTCTAATAAATCATTTTGTTTACTTCCCCATAATTCAAGAGAAACACTTTGCCCTTCACCACTAAAACCATTAGAACTACTAAAGGATATACCTTCGGAAAACAAAGTCAAATCTAAATTATATAATGTATTACCTTGACAACTTAAAATTAAATTACATTCTTCTTCTGTTGTGTCACAACCGTCACATCCGTCATCCGCTGGTCCGTAATCTTCCAAAACCCCATTTAACAAAGAATAAAAATTATTTCCTACCCTTAATCCCATATCATTATCCTCAGTCACATTATATGTGGTTTGTTGATGTGAACCAAGATTTTCAGATCCTGTATAGGTAGTTATAACTACTTCAATGTCTTCAAATAAATCATCGTCATTGTTTATATCTAATTCAACCGTTTCTTCATCAGAATCTGTTGAAATTGAACTTGATGTAACAACTATTGTTCTTGTTTGTTGGGATCCTTGAGTTCCAGTTCTTGTTTGAGTAAAGTTTGAGGTTTGTTCTGAAAAGTCTGGTGACCAATTGGCAAATTGTTCTATTGGCTCGGTCTGAGTAACCTCTAAATCATCTCCGCCACCTCCACAAGAAATTAGCACCAAAATTAATGTCAAACTAGTTAATTTTTTATTCATATTTAGTTTTATTAATACGTATTTGTTTTATTTGTTAATGAAAATTTAAATAAATTTACAAGAATACCACTATAAGTTAAAGTGAAATTAGTTGTATTATATTGTTCATATTTTCAGGCAAGTGTTTCTGTCAGTCAATCCACAAACAAAGGCTAAAAGGAGAATAAAAAAACAAGCTCCTTTAATCTATTGAGTTTATATTTATTTTAATAAGAAAAATAAAAATTATTTAATAATCTAATAAGGTTGTCTACCAATCCAGTTTCCTTGGGGGCTATATCTAGCAACCACATAAACACTTCCTGAAGTGCTTACTGCTCGAGCCATTCCCACTTCTGTGGTTGTATTCCATATCATTTGAGTATAGTGACCAATAACTACATTAGCATTCTTTGAAGATCCAATCTCGGCGTAAGTGTAATCCTTTATTTCATTATACCAGGCTGAGGAGGCGTCCTTCCCGGGTGTTTCACTAAAAGTAGGATTACCATTGCTTGATCTATACGAGTACGACAAATTTTCGCCTTGTCCAGGTCTACTTTCATTCGAAGAATGATACATTTCGTCTTTGAGTGCCAAATTTTTTGCCCATAATAAAGCATCTTCTGCCAAGGAATTTGACCAAGAAAGTTCAGAAACGCCAACTTCTTTTCTTGCGTCGTTATGAACTTGTAAAGACAAAAAAATATCCTGTTTTGTTAAGATACTGGATTCAATAGCACTATTATTTGAAGTTTTTAGTTCTTTAAATCCGCCGAGAAATAATACTGACGTGAATATTATTAGAGATAATTTATTCATAAAAAAAGATTTTATTTTTAACATACATGACTGTTTATTAACCCAATAAGGCTTTTGTTTTGACTACATTTCCATTTTATAATTTTCCCAGTTGAAAAAAGTGTTTGTTTTCTTTTGGGACTTTAGCTAATACCCTATCCTCCCAATACTATCTAAAAAAAGAAAGCAAATAACATGTATATTAACTTAGTTTTTAAATTTAAAAAAAAGTCTGAAAATTGATAATTAATTGCCCTCTATTTCAAATCATCAAACTTTTGTTTCATAGTAGGGTTGCCTCTATTCAGCTTTTTAATTGACAATTCGTCTGCTTTATTATTGGCTAGTCTTAAATTATTTTCAGATGACAACAAGGCTTCTTTAGTCTTGTTAAGGTGTTTAATGGTTTTATCTATTTCTTCGATGGCGGCTTGAAATTTCCTGCTTGCCAAATCATAATTATGAGCAAAACCTTTTCTGAATGAATTAATTTTATCTTCAAAATCAACGATATCAATATTTTGATTTTTCATTATATTTAATTCAGCTTTATACTTTAAAGAATTCATTGATGCATTCCGTAATAAAGTAATAATAGGAATAAAAAACTGAGGTCGAATGACATACATCTTGTCGTGTTTATGTGACACATCAATAATCCCTGAATTATACAATTCATTTTCTGGCTCTAGTAGCGAAACCAACACAGCATATTCACAGTTCTTTTCTGTTCTGTCTTTATCGAGTTTGGCGAAAAAATCTTCGTTGTGTTTTTTAGAAGCAGTTTCATCATTTTCATTTTTCATTTCAAACATTATTGAAATAATTTCATTACCAAAACTGTCTGATTCTTTAAAAATATAATCTCCTTTAGTACCGCCTAAAGATGAATCATTGTCTTTTTCAAAATATGAATTTTGAAATGCCGATGCTCTTAATTTGTTGAATTCAACCTCACAATGTTGTTCTAATGTTTCTCCAACCATTTTGGTCGATAGCTTCTGTTTGAAATCTTTTAAACGATCAATTTCATCATCTTTTATTTTAATTAGTTGATCTTTAGACTGAAGTTTGTTTGTATAATTAATCTGAATTGAAGACGCTTTTAACTGCATTTCTTTATCCTTTAAAGATATTTCATTCTTTAAATGATCTCTTTCTTTTTCAATATCCTTTATAGCCTTATAAATTTCATGCTCATTTTGAGTTTCCACTGTTTTAATAGCTTGATTTAAATCCCCTATTTTAAGTTCTCTTTCATAAAGTGCTTTTTGAAAAGAATTTCTAAGATTTGCTTCAGCTAATTCTAGGGCTGATTTTTTTTCCGCATCTGCAACTTTAAGACGTTTTTCAATTTCTTGTGTAAATTCTGAATTACGAACTTGATTTAAAATATCAGAATAATCCGTTTCATCAATTTTAAAAGCTTTACTACAACTAGGACAAATAATATCTTTCATATTCTAAATATAAGAATTGCTCAATTAAAAGGTGAATATATACTCATGATTTTTATAAGTATATACACAATTTTAATTCTATAGAATCCAATCATTTATCTAAAAAATAAAAGTAACCCCAAAGCGGTGTTGCGTTTTATTGAAATTAGTCAGAAGTTGATGTGTGAATTTAAAGTTAATTGAGCATGCCTATGTTTAGCATATCTTAAAAAAAACACAGAGTTGATCAAGTTCATTTTAAAAAGCTATATTTCATGAGCTTAAGAATTATAATATTAATTTAACTAAATAAACACGAGATGGAAAGACGGAAATTTATAATAAATTCAGGCATTGCTGCCTCTTCTTTAATGCTGTTTTCTGGCTGTAAATCACTTTTAAGCCAAGATGCTTTGAACTCTATTGGTGTACAGTTATTTTCTTTCCCTAAACTTCTGGAAAAAGATTTCAATGCAGGCATCAAAATGGTTTCAGAAATGGGATATAAAGAAATAGAAATGTTTGGTCCTTTTAACTTTTCTGTAGAAGCCGCTAAAAAACGATGGAAATCAATAACCCCAATGTTAGGATTTAATGGGAGTGGATACTTTGGGCACACGCCTAAGGAAATAAAAACGATCTTAGATGAACACAATATAAAAGTTACCTCAATACACTCGGATATGGATACCATGCAGACCCGAATGGAAGAAATAGCAAAAGAAAGTGAACAACTCGGCTTTGAGTATGTTGTTTTGCCGGCTATTCCAGAAGAAAAAAGACAAACACTAGATGACTATAAAAGAGTTGTAGAAGAATTTAACGAAATTGGGGGAAAAGCAAAACAAGTGGGGCTAAAATTTGTCTATCACAACCATGGTTATGGATTCAATAAAATAGAAAATCAAGTTCCAATTGAGCTTGTTTTTGATCAAACAGAATCTAATTTAGTCTTTTTTCAAATGGATTTATTTTGGACTATTGCAGGAGGAATGAACCCTTCTGATCTTCTAAATGCTTATCCAGGCCGTTATGTGTCAATGCATGTTAAAGACATGAAAAAACTTACTAGGTTTTCAGGAGATGGTGGAGATCCAAGTCAGTGGATGGAATTGTTTCCAGAGATAGCTTCATTAGGTGATGGAGTTTTAGATATCCCGAAAATCATATCAACCGCTCAACAACAAGGTGTAAAACATTTTTATATTGAGCAAGATATAGTCAACAATCCCGAAGTTGCATTGAAAAAGAGTTTTAATTATCTGAAATCTTTGAATGTATAGGAACTGATATAGTTGCCTTATTTCAAAAGAATTTAGTAATTTTAGTTCATTAAAACTATATCTATGTCCATTACTTTTGTTTCAATCTTAGTCGTTATTAGTACTACAGTAGTTGCATTTGGTATTATTATAGATTTATCAAAAAACTAATGAAATCATTCAACTTATTTGACCGCTTTATTTATGTTCTTATCATTGTAAATGTAATAGCAATGGTACTCGAATCTCATCTGAGTCTTCGAACTGCTTATGGTCCTTATTTTTACGCTTTTGAGTTTACTTCAATCCTCATCTTTTCTGCAGAATATATTTACAGAATTAGAAGTGCCTACAAATTAGATGGTAAAAAAGGAATATTTTCATACGTTTTTAGCCTCTTCGGGGTAATTGATTTGATTTCTATACTTCCTTTCTATCTGAATCAATTCATTAAGTTGGACGGACGATTCTTACGTATTTTAAGGCTGTTTAGACTGACACGAATATTTAAATTAGGCCGAAACAGTAATTCATTGAAAGTATTCACTAGGTCCTTGTCTGGAGTGAAAGCAGAACTTATATTCACATTATTCTTGTCTATTTTAACGATTCTATTCTCAGCATCAGCCATTTACTATCTTGAAAATGAAGCACAACCTGAAAAATTCTCAAGTATAACAGAATCAATTTGGTGGGCAACGGTTTCTTTAGCAACTGTAGGTTATGGGGATGTTTACCCTATAACCGTTGGTGGAAAATTATTTGCTACCCTTATTTCACTTGTTGGGATTGGAGTTGTTGCAATTCCAACCGGTGTAATTAGCGCTTCTTTTGTTGAAGAAATTAGAATAGAAAAAGGAAAGAAAGCTAAAAAAAAGGCAAAAAATAAACATAAAAAATAAAAGTTAAATTTATTTTACAATCTTCTTAAGCGTCAAACCTTGAACTAAAATAGTGAATAGTACCACAATATAAGTTAAGAATAAAATAAGGTTTTTCCCTTCTCCAATATTATCGGGTAGATTAAGTGCTAATGCAATACTCAAACCACCTCGAAGCCCCCCCCATGTGATGATTAGAGCGGTTCTTTTTTCAAAAGTCTTGAAGAATGAGAGAAATTTAATGGGAGTCCAAACACCGATTCCCCTTGAAACAACTACTAAGACTATTGTTAGTATTGAAACCAACAAATAACTAGAATCAAAATTTTGTACTATTGGAATTATCTCCAGTCCAATTAATATAAATAAAACGGCATTAAGAGTTTCATCTAATAAATGCCAAAACTTATAGACATACTCTCCCATAGCTTTCTGAACACCGACTTCGTTTTTGTCGACATCTATATTCTGATTTAAAAATAATCCCATAACAACAACACCTAAGACACCAGAGAAATGAAATTGTTTTGATACAATTGATACCATAAGTACTAGTGAAAGTGTAATAAGAACTTCTAGTTCTATATGTTCATTTTCAATATACTTTACAAGCTTTAGTCCCAAAAAGCCAATTAATGCACCAAGTGCAATTCCGCCAATAATTTCAGTTGCAAATAAAGAACCAATACTTTCAGCGGTTACATTTTCAATGCCTAATTTTTTAACGCTTAAAAGAGTTAGAAAAATAACAACCCCAATTCCATCGTTAAAAAGAGACTCTCCTGCGATTCGAGTTTCAGTAGTTAATGATAGGTTCATTTTCTTAACCATTGCAAGCACAGCAATTGGATCTGTTGGCGCTATTAAGGAGCCAAAAAGCAAACAATCTACATAACTCAAGCCTAAAGTGTTTAGATTGAAAATGGGCTGTTCGATCAGCCAATAAACACCAGTTCCAACTGCAAATGTTGAGAATAAAACACCAAAAGTAGCTAGAAGAAGAATGGTTACTTTATCCTTTAGTAATTCATGAACGTTAACACTTATGGCTCCCGCAAAAAGCAAAAAAGGGAGCATAATATCTATCAAGAGTATTTCAAAATCAAAGCTTTTAATAATGCTAGAAACGGAGTTTAAAATAGAAGGAAAAACAAGTCCAATTGCTAAGATAAAAAAGGATAATCCTATAGCTAAAACCATCAAACCAATGGTTTGAGGAAGTTTTAAAATCCTTAAATTAATTATTGAAAAAAGAGATGCCAATAAAAGTAAAACCGTTGATAATTGGAGAACGTCCATAATAAAGTTTTTTTCTAAGTTAGTAAAATGTTACTAGCTATCGCAAATGTTTATTTAAGATTTCCATAATAACATTAAGTTTAATTAATTATCTCAGTTAAGGAAGTTAAAAGTAAATTTTCAAAAACTTCTTGATTTTCCATATGAGGTAAGTGCGCTGCTTTTTCAATAAAAAACTCTTTGCGATTTGGTAAAAGCGTTTTTAACTTCTCTTTAAAAGCTGCATAAGAAACAACTTCGTCATGAATTCCCCAAAAAACATATACCGGCAATCCTAAAGAATCTATTTTTACATGAATGTCATCCATCGTTGTTAAATTCTTTTGAGTAGAAATTAAAGCCTTAGCAAAACCTTTATGGTAAAGAAGTTTCTCGTATTTCTTTGGCCAATCTGGGAATTGATTTTGATCATAAAAATCGGCAAGTTGACCTTCCGATCGTGTTGGGTATGTAGCAATAAAGTCTTCTATTTCTTTTGATGAAACTTCTATAGAAGTTGGCTTTTTATAATCCATAAAACTAGAAGTAGACACATAAAATAAAGCTTGAATTTTTTCTGAATTTAAAGCTGCCATCTTGGATATTATTCTTCCACCATTTGACAAACCAACTAAAACAGCTTTATCTATTTTAAGCTCATTTATTAATTCTAAAACTTGTAGAGCTCGTAATTGATCCGTTTGAGGAAGGTCCGGATTGTCAGAGTTTCCACGACCAAACAAATCCATCATTACTACATGATATTCTTTGTCTTTTAAAGTATTAAAAGTAACTTCCCATATATAAGACGGAACAGAAAATCCGTGAACTAAAACAACAGTTCCTTTGTCAGAATTTGGATTAGCTTCTTCATAATAGGTATTCCCATTTGTAAGGGAAGCGTATTTCCCATTACTATACTTTAAAACTTCTTCTCGGAATTCCTTGTTTTTTTCTATAGATTCGTAAAGATTATTGTTCGACACACAGGATACTAATACAAGACTAAAAAGGACAATCCTTAAAATCATTTTCATTTTGACGGTTTATATTTAATTGCAAATTAGCATTAATTTATTAAACAACTCCCTAATAATATTGGTTTTGGCTACTAAGTTTATAACAGGTAAAAAAATGTGAAACTTTACTTATCTAAAAAGTAATAATTCCTGCAATACCGCTTTAATAACCTTAGGAATCGATACGGATTTTTCTTCTTTTCGATTAACAAATACATGTACAAAAGTACCATAAGCAGCAGCATTTGCTTCTCCTTTTCTAAAAACAGCTAAAGCGTAAGTAACAGAACTATTTCCAAGTTTATCGACTCGAAGACCTATCTCAATTTGATCGGGAAATGAAATTCCTGAAAGGTAAGTACATTCCGAATGAACTACATACCCAACAATAGGATCGTCTTTGATACTAAAACCTGCATGACTAGTTAAATATTGATTTACAGCAGTATCAAAATAAGAGTAATAGGTTACATTGTTTATATGTCCAAAAACATCATTATCCATCCATCGCGTTGTAATGGGATGAAAATGCTTGTAAACATTTCTATTGCTGTTTTTATTATCTTTCATTCTTTAAATTTAAAAAATATATGATTCTATTACCGCTTTAATTGACATTTCCAAAGCACATATATTTGGTTTGTACGAAATCTTCAATACCATATTTTGAGCCTTCTCTTCCTTGACCCGAATATTTAAATCCACCAAAAGGAGCAACTTCTGTGGAAATCAGTCCTTCGTTAATTCCTACCATCCCATAAGCTAACGCTTCTGCTGTTTTCCAACACCTGTTTATGTTTTCTGAATAAAAATAAGCAGCTAATCCATAAATGGTGTCGTTTGCCATTTGGATTGCTTCTTCATCAGAAGAAAATTTAAAGATTGGTGCTACTGGACCAAAGATTTCTTCTTGAGCAAAATTCATGTCTTTTGATGCATTTCCAATTATTGTAGGTTCAAAAAAACAGTTGTCAATTGCTTTTCCTCCAAGTAGAATTTCTCCCCCTTTTTCTTTAGCATCTTCAACAAATTCTGTTGTCTTTCTAATTGCTTTGTTATTAATCATTGGGCCTACATTTACACCATCTTCTAGTCCGTTACCAATTTTAAATTCAGATACAGCAGCTATAAACTTTTGAGTGAATTCTTTGTAAACATTTTTATGAATTAAAAATCGGTTGACACAAACACAGGTTTGACCAGAATTTCTAAATTTTGACACAAGAGCTCCTTCAACTGCCTTGTCTATATTTGCATCTTCAAAAACAATGAAAGGTGCATTTCCTCCTAGTTCTAAACTAAGTTTTTTTAAGGTGCTAGAACTTTGCTCCATCAAAATTTTACCTACTCTTGTCGAGCCTGTAAACGAAATTTTATTTACCTCTTTACTTTTAGATAAAACTTTCCCCATTGAAGAAGCATCTTTTCCTACGACAACATTTATAACACCTTTTGGAAATCCAGCAAGTTCAGCCAAATGTGCAAGGGCTAGCGCAGTAAGAGGAGTTTCTTCAGATGGTCTAATTACAACTGTGCATCCTGCTGCTAATGCAGGTGCTACTTTACGCGTAATCATAGCCAAAGGAAAATTCCATGGAGTAATTGCTGCAACAACACCAATGGGCTCTTTCACTACAATAATTCTTTTGTCTTCGGCAGTTGGTGGAATAACATCTCCATAAACTCGTTTTCCTTCTTCAGCAAACCATTTAATGAAAGAAGCACCATAAGCAACCTCACCTTTACTTTCTTTCAATGGCTTTCCACATTCTAAGGTCATTATAGTAGCAAGGTCATCTGTGTTTTTTAAAATAAGGCTATTCCAATTCTCTAAAATAGAAGCCCGGTGTTTAGCTGT